>OBLU010000391.1_pt1 | contig 42031 bp, 44 predicted proteins | sample 1518681 | NCBI WGS metagenome assembly OBLU01 (sample SAMEA3539304, study PRJEB22396) | soil metagenome | biome: tundra; feature: field; material: soil | place: USA | collected 2010-05 | depth 0.15 m
CCGCGGGGCGCCAACCGGAAGTGCGCGATTTGATAGTTGGGGCGACCGTCGTCGTGTTAGTCCCGAGGTCTTTTTCGTAAACAATGTCATGCCGGGTGACTACGAAAGTCTTGACCCCAGACGACCGGTACTCCGCGGGATAAGCAACCAAAATCACACCACCTTTATGGTTTCCGCCGGACACGGAGCTATTCGTCGCGGCCGCAGAGTTTCCATTCACGACTCGAAAGTAGTAGCCGTGGAAGGGAGAGGAGCTATTGCTGCTGGGATTGGTTGTATCAGCGGATACGAGGTTTTGGGCTAATTGGGTAATCGGGTCATAGCTAGCTGGTTTTGCGTCCTGGTCCTTCTTTGTGATCGCGAACTCCTCGCAGACTTGAATCGCCACGTCCTCGTTCTCGCCAATTCTTCGGAACAGAATTTCCTGGGCACCGGTCTTGGAATCGAAGTACCATTCTCCGTTCTTGGAGACCAATGGCACGGGGAAGGGCCAGTTCTCTGCCCCGATGTACAGCACCGTGGTTCCGTCGAGCTCTTGAACCAGACGGTGCATCTCCTGGTACTTTTGACTAAACTTCTCGCGCTCCAGTTTGTCATCGACGTCGTCCCGTGACGAAGTAACCTCCTTTCCTGCTCCGAGGATAGCTTCCAGGGCCGGCTCATCTTCCTTTTGCGCAGCCTGAAAAAGAGCGTCACTGGCTTCAACCGGAGACGAGAATGTTCTTGGTTGTGGTGATTCCTGAGCAAAGCTCGCTCCGGCGAAGCCCATCACCAGCAGCAGCAAGCACACCAGGAGCAGAAAAAGGATGGTGGATGCGAACCCCCAGGCAAACCTCACGATAATTTTTTCACTTGTTTCGAGCGTCATATTGTTTGGGCGCATGAGTTCTTTCTCCATATCATCAATTTCGTTATTTGGTTATTGAGCCGAATTACCGACGTCCGCCGCCTCCGCCGCCGTGGAAACCTCCACCGCCGTGGAAGCCTCCGCCAAAGCTCGACTGCCCACGGGAGGAGAAGCCTCTTGCCACTCCTCCATGATTGAACCCGCTAAATGCTCCTGAATGAGTGCCAGCCTGGGCATGTGGCGTCGAGAAGCCGTGCCCCGATGACGCAAAACCTCGACCGCCGGCAAAGCCACCGCCATGGAATCCACCGGCGCGATTGAAATTGTTGCGATTGACGAAAACCCTGCTGTGGGACAGGTAGGCTCCGTGGTTGAAGATGATCCCGTGATTATGCCAGTCGTATCCCCAGTGTCCCCACCCCCAGCCAAAACCGCCAAAGAAGCCGAGTCCGAAGCCGAAGCCCCACGCCAAACCCGGCCCCGAAAGGTACAGTCCTGGATACCAATACCAGCCGGGCCATATCCCAATGGGATCTCCATATATGAGCCAGGGATCGTACTCTGGCACGTAAACAACCTCAGGGTCGGCTGGTTCGATCACAATGGTTTGTCCCTGTTGGGTCACCTTTTCCTGCGATGTGCTCTTTAGGTTCCCGGCTTTCTGCGCACGGTCGCGCATCACCTGAAAGGCGGTCATCACGTCTTGCTCTTGGTTGACGTAAGCATCACCAAGCGACGAGGTCCAAGAGAGATTCTTGTCCATGTTCGCGAGCACGGAAGGAAACTCCACGAGTGCCTTGACACTGGGATCCCAGGGTTGCTTATCAACTTCATTGCCGAGTTGTTCGCCCTTGAGATCGGTATGTTGCTGCAGCCAGCGGTCGGCTTCCACAATTTGGTCGGGATAGGTAGCGGCCGCGAGGATCTGTGCTACCAGCGCATCTGGATACAATGCAATCGGCGCTACGAGTTGCTGCAATTGTTCTGGCGTTTGTTGCGCGGCTCGAACCGGCGCTTGTGGGGCGGATTGGTCCGCCTGAGCAGCGAGACCTCCCGGCGCACTGGCTAAGACAAGGCAACATGAAAGCAAAAGGGATAAGCTCTGTTTTAGGAACTTCACAATCAATCCTCCTGCGGCGGGGCCGCATGTCGGTTTCACGTCTGCTCGATCTGTCCTCTATCAGTTGGCCAGGTCAATGGCGTTGCCTGATACAAATTGCCGAACTGTGAGTGGGCACGCCGGATGGTCGCATTGACACGCGATTTCGACGTCTTCACTTCCCGCGTCACGGCAAGCTTCGCCGCAGTATTCTTCTCCGCTGGGCACATTGCAAAGACACGGCATGTGCGCGCACTTCTTGGTCTCTTGATTCGCCACTACGATTCCGTCCTTTCGAATTCAGTCTGCCTGCTCCGATTACTGAAGCACTGCGACTCTTGACGTAGCGCCGTTCCCTGTACCGACCGAGGCTGTTTCGAGGGAATCCTCAAGACGTTGGGTCTTCGGCGTCTACGTCGTCTCGTATAACTGCATGCAGCTTTCCAAACCTCGCGTTGCCGCTAAGCCCATGCGTTCCAAGGTCGTTCGGTTGGCGATGTAAAGAAAACTAGCTGTCCCGAGTGTCAACAGGCTGATAGCAGCTGTCGACATTTGGACGGGTCTCAGTCGTGTACGGGTGCTTTGGTCTCGACTCCCCTGTGCGATAACTGCCGAGTCGCTGTTACAACGTACGAATTTCTGCTCCCCAAAACCTGCTCTCCCAACACTGGAACTCCTCACCTGGTGCGTTTTTGGGGACTGAGGACACTGCGTTATCATGTTCTTCCGTTCAGGATTCGGATAAGAACATGCTCGACAAGGATGAGGCCCGGCAGTGATCCCGCATAAATGGCGAGAAGTTTTTCATTTTCTTCCCGGTGCCATTGCTCTCGGATTTCTCACCAACCTCGAGGCGCGTAAATGACGTCGGCAGCTGCCCCCATAGTGTTTGTAGTCGATGACGATGACTTGGTGCGTGCGGCCATCCAAGGCATGCTCAAGTCGGTAGGCTTGCGTTCCGAGACCTTCGCGACACCACAGGAGTTCCTGCGCAGTGACCGTCCGGATGGGCCAAGTTGCCTGGTTCTGGACGTGAGACTTCCTGGAATCAGCGGCCTGGACTTTCAGAATGAGTTAGCTGACGCAGGCATCCGGATTCCGATCATCTTTATCACCGGTCATGGAGACATTCCGATGACGGTGAAAGCAATGAAATCCGGTGCGGTGGAGTTTCTGACGAAGCCCTTCCGAGACCAGGACTTGCTGGATGCGATTCATCAGGCATTGGATCGTGACCGGATAGCGCGTCAACAGCAGAGCAAAATTGGCGAGTTGCGAAAGCACTACGAGTCGCTGACCACACGCGAGCGCGAAGTTATGGCTTTGGTAGTGTCGGGCATGCTCAATAAGCAGATAGCGTCTGAACTCGGGACCAGCGAAATCACCGTGAAGATCCATCGCGGGCACGTGATGCGGAAGATGCAGGCTGAATCACTGGCGGACTTGGTCAGAATGGCGTCGAAACTTGAACCGACGAGCGGTCGCCAGTGAACCTGAGGTCGTGGGACTCCCGGCCGGGGTCATTCCTGCGCCTCTGCACTGGGAAGTGTGAAGCTAAAAGTGGCTCCAGGTCCCGAGTTTGATGTGGCCCACAAGCGGCCGCCGTGGGACTCAATAATTGACCGGCTGATCGAGAGTCCCATGCCGGTGCCTTGAGTCTTGGTGCTGAAGAACGCATTAAAAATCTGGTCGGCTTGCTCGCGAGGAATTCCTATGCCTGTGTCACTGACCGAAATCAGCAGCTGACCGCCTTCGGCCATCAGGGATTTGATCGTAAGTTTGCCCTCAGTGTTTGTGTCCCGCATCGCTTCGATACCGTTGAGCATGAGATTCATGAGAACTTGCTGCAATTGCACTCGGTCAGCCACGACCCGCGGTGAGTCCTCCGTCAACTCGGTGAGAATCGAAACGGAATGTCTGGATGCTTCACTGCGCAACAAGACAACCATCTCTTGGATGACCTCGCTCACATCCACCAAACTGGTTTGGGGCGCGCCCTTCTTGAATAACTGTCGAAGCCGGCTGATGATATCAGCCGCCCGCGTTACCGCGTTGACCATCCGCGCCGCGGATTCACGGGCCTCTCCTATATCCGGCTGCTCGCGCGCCAGCCACCGCAAGCAAGTTCTTGCATCGGTCGCCGCGGCCGCAATCGGCTGGTTGATCTCATGTGCCAGCGATGCAGTCAATTCCCCCATCGTCGTCGCCCGGTTTATGTGCGCCAGATCGGCCTGTACCTGGCGTAGTCTTTCGCGCTCTTTCTCCGCCTGCCTTCGTTCGGTCATGTCTATGCCCGTACCCACGAATTCGACCAATTCGCCGGAAGCGCTGAAAACAGGGTGACCGACCGAGCGGCTGTACTTGGTCGAGCCGTCCGGGAGAACAATGCGGAAGTCAACTTCGAAATCTGATCTCTCACGAATCGCTCGTTCGACCGCTTCATTGAAAGTAGCCTGGTCCTCGGGATGAATTCGCTGATGCGCTTTTTCGAAGGACAGAGAATCGCTTTCTGGATCGAACCCAAACAACCGATACTGTTCCTGCGACCAGTGGACGTTCTCTCTGCGCGCTACGTTCCAGGCCCAACTGCCTGTGTGAGTCAGCCTTTGCGCTTCCTCTAAATATGCCTCGGTCTGCCGCAGGGCTACTTCCGCGCGTTTGCGTTCGGTAATGTCGGTGATCGCTCCGACCAATTCGGTTTTGCCCGGTTGACCTGTCTCCAGAAGGTGCCCCACAACTTGGACATGCTTGACCGATCCATCAGGCATAAGCAACCGGTGTTCTATATCAAAATCCTTAGTGTTTTGTGCTGCGCGATCGATTGCCTGTTGAACGCGGAATCTGTCCTCCGGATGGGTTCGTTCCAGAACGAGCTGAAGACCAGGTCTTGTTTCAGGGCCGTATTCAAAAATTCGAAATGTTTCTTCCGACCAGTAGATTTCACCGCCGAAAACATTCCAGCCGAAACTGCCCGTCTTGCTTAGCTTCTGCGCTTCCGCTAAGTAAGCTTCGTTGCGCCGCAATTCTTTGGTCCGTTCCATGACCTTGATCTCGAGTAGGTCACGGGCCTGGCGCAGTTCTAGCTCACGCTCCCTCAGTTCCTGCTCCGCCCGCTTCCGGTCGCTGATGTCAGTGCACGTACCGAACCATTTCACGATCCTGTCGTCGGTGTCGCGTACGGGCGTTCCCCGCGTCTTAAACCAACCGTACGCCCCATCGCTCCGGCGAATCCTGTATTCCACGTCATAAGGCTGACGCCCGGCCACGGATTCTGTCCAAAATTGCCGGGTAGGCTCGCGATCGTCCGGATGCAGTGCCTCCATCCACGCCCAGCCGAGCAACGCGCTCTCCGGCATACCTGTGTAGGTTGTCCACTGTGTACTGAAGTAGTCGCACCCGCCATCAGGACCCGCACCCCATACCAACTGCGGCAGCGCTTCGGTAAGGTTCCGCCAGCGTTGCTCGCTCTCCCGCAGCGCTTCCTCCGCCCTCCGTCGCGAGGCACTGAGCCAGCACACGATCAGCGCCAATGATGCAAACATTGTCAGGGAGAGGAGGCGGTAGGGCACACGAATCCCCGCGAACTCGACGTACGGAACCAGCGGCTGGAAAAAGTAGCCAAGGCTCAGAAGTGAAAGGAGTAAGGCTGCGAGGCCTGGGACCATCCCGCCAAACCAGGCCGTGAGGGCGATGGCAGTAAGAAAGAGTGCGCCGCGAACATCGAAGCCCCTCCCAACAAGCAGAGCCACCGCGAGTGCGACTCCAACGGAAACAACCGCGAGCCCGTAGCGCCAAACTATTTGTCGAAGGATGGGAGGCGGAATCTTCAAGCCCGTCATGGTTTATCTGTCCGCTGCACAGTGTGCGACGGCACCGGAAGATATTGTATTTAAATTGAGCTACCGCAGCTAAATTGCAGATTTCTCACGGACCAATCCGGCCTTATACCAAAGTATGATTGTGCCGCCACCTAAGCATGATTGCGCCATCTTCGATGGCACTGCTAAGGTTGCGTCATGGTTGTCCGAAAGAAGGGGAAAATGGTGGCGATTGTTGATGACGATGATTTGATGCGCAGCGCATTGCAGGGACTGCTGAAATCAGTCGGACTGCCGGCGCAAGCGTTTGCCTCAGCGGAGGAATTTCTGAAGTCTGGCCAACAGAACGAGGTCGGATGTCTGGTCGCGGACATCCGCATGCCGGGAATGTCCGGTCTGGAATTGCAGGCCAAGCTCAACGCTGATCAGTGCAGGATTCCGACCATCTTCATCACGGCACATGGGGACGAGAAAATGCGGATGCAGGCCTTAAGAGCAGGCGCAGTGGAGTTTATGGCAAAACCATTTGACGATGAAGCCCTGCTCGAAAGTGTCCGAGCAGCTTTGGAGCGTTGAGCCCAATAAAAAGCGTGCGTGGGGCACGAGGGGGTTCTCTGTGGCAGCTACCGAGATATTGCGGACTGGTGATCAATATTCGTACGAACGCAGATTCCAGCAGATTATAGGCAATAGTCCTGTGCTGGAAGCGGTGCTCGAACAAGTCGAACGCGTCGCGACAACGGGTTCCACCGTGTTGATCCAGGGAGAAACCGGCACCGGCAAGGAACTCATCGCACAAGCGATTCACAACATCAGCTCAAGGTGCGGGCGGTCTTTTGTAAGATTGAATTGTGCTGCCATTCCACTGGATCTGCTGGAAAGTGAGCTCTTTGGCCACGAGAAGGGCGCGTTTACCGGAGCCATAGCGCAAAAGATCGGCCGCTTCGAGCTGGCCGACAAGGGTACGCTCTTCCTCGACGAGGTCGGTGATATTCCATCGGCACTGCAGCCCAAACTGCTGCGCGTATTGCAGGAACAGGAATTCGAGCGCTTGGGCAGCACTCGGACTCATCAGGTGGACGTGCGCCTTGTGGCTGCAACGAATCGGGATTTGACGGAGATGGTGAATCGAGGCGAATTTCGCAGCGACCTCTACTATCGTCTGAATGTCTTCCCCGTCCTGCTGCCACCATTGCGGGAGCGCCGCGAAGACATTCCAGCCCTGGTGACGCATTTTGTCGAGATTCTGGGCCGCCGGATGGGGAGGGAAATCGAACACATTCCTCCAGAAACGATGTCTGCGCTCAGTTCATATCAGTGGCCGGGGAATATCCGCGAACTGCAGAACCTAATCGAGCGTGCCGTAATCCTTTCAAACCATGGTGTGCTTCCCAATCCTTTGCCCACCGCAGAAACTGAGCAGCGCGCTGCCGTCTCGCTAGGTGGAACTACGCTGCGCGACTCCGAACGGACTCTGATTCTGCGGACGCTGGAAACAGTCGGCTGGATAATCGGCGGTCCGAAAGGCGCAGCCGCCAAACTTGGCTTGAAACGCACTACGCTGATCCACAAGATGCAGAAGCTGGGGATCGCCCGGCCGGCTCTCCAAAGCGGCGAGAACGTCATGGGTCCAGCACCGCAGGGGCCACGCTCTTTTGCACGACATCTGTCGTCTAACTAGACGACACACGATCCTTAAGCATCTCATGTCGACAAGGATGGGTTACGTATGGAGATCGGGCTTCTACTTCTACGACTGACTGCAGGACTGACACTCGCCGCACACGGCGCACAGAAATTATTTGGCTGGTTCGGTGGACCAGGTCTAGAGGCCACCGGTCAGTTCTTCGAGACGATCGGGTTCCTGCCCGGGCGACGCCATGCGCTGATGGCAGGCCTCGCAGAGACCGGGGGTGGTCTCCTTCTGGCGCTCGGGTTACTCACGCCGATTGGGGCCGCGGTCATTTGCAGCGTGATGCTCGTGGCATCGACCGTGCACATCAAGAAGGGCTTCTTCGCTCAGAACGGTGGGTACGAGTACACCGTTGTGCTAGGTGTCGCAGCGTTAAGTCTTGCGTTCACCGGCCCAGGCTCTCTTTCACTCGATGCACTGCTCGGAGATCACTTCAGTGGCACATTCTGGGGCATCGCTGCGTTGTTGGTCGGTGTCCTTGGCGGAGTATTTTCGCTCAGTCAGCGACACACGACACCGGGGCAGCAAACGACGTCCGCCGACACCGTTTGATAGCTCTCAGCCGGACCACCCGGTCCGGCGGAGGTCTTTCCAGGGACCGCTATCCGCGTAACGCTCGGGATGCAGGGTCTTCGAACGAGGGTCTTCCGCAGTGTCGAGTTGTAGGACCATCCACTTCGGATACGGAACGCCCGGATCAGACGCCGCGTCAAGGAGTCGGGTGTCGTCTTCCGAGAGCTGAAGGTCTACGGCAGCAATGTTATCCTCCAGTTGATCGGGCTTGCGGGCGGCGATGATCACGCTGCTCACGGCTGGCCGTCCCAGCACCCACGAGAGTGCCACACGGGCCGGGCTAGCGTCATGCCGTGCGGCCACTTCCTTCAGCACGTCCACCACGCGGTATCCCATCTCCTTATCGAAGGGCACGAAATTGCCCGCTTCGGCGAAGCGTGTGCCGGTAGGAGCAGGATTGGCGCGGCTGTACTTGCCTGTGAGGAAGCCGCCGGCAAGCGGGCTCCAGACCAGGATGCCGATGTTGTGATACTCAGCGAAAGACTGGAACTCGTATTCAAGACTTCGACCGACGAGGCTGTAGTACATCTGCGCCGTTACGTATTGCTCCAACCCCAGGTGCTCCTGCAGCATTACCGCAGTGGCTGCCTGCCATGACATGAGGTTGGACAGTCCAATATAGCGAACCTTCCCCTGGCGCACAAGATCGTCGAGCGTCCGCAGCGTCTCCTCGAGCGGCGTGTTGCTGTCCCATCCATGCACCTGGTAAAGATCGATGTAATCGGTCTGCAGCCGTCGGAGACTGCCCTCCACTTCGCGCATGATGTTCACGCGGGTCGCTCCGCTCCGGTTGAAATTCTCGCTCATCGGGAGCCGGACTTTGGTGGCGAGGACAATCTCGTCCCTCACGCCCTTCAAGGCATTCCCGACCTGAGTCTCGCTCTCCCCGAGGCTATACACGTCCGCCGTATCGATGAAGTTAATCCCCTTGTCCAGGGCTAGCTTCACCATGCGCGTTGTGTCCTCCTGACCGAGGTTTCCCATGTTCATCTTGCCGCCGAACTGCATCGTCCCAAGTGCCACGCTGCTGACGATGAGTCCGGTATTCCCCAGCTTCCTATATCTCATCTCCCCTGCTCCTTCCTCTGCAAACGAAAATACAGATGGCGCGTGATTTCATCCACACAAGCTTGCCTCGAGGATCGTGCGAGGACTGGTTCGCGCCTGTCTTTCCAGATCGCTCAAGCGACGCGCACCTTTTGCCAACATCGCCCAGGCCAGTGCGCTCATGTCCGGATCCGCGGACTTCGCGGCCCTTAGCAGCTCCTTGCCTGCCTCTTGCTGTCCGAACTTGCACCACATCACTCCACAAAGAAACATGTAGTTACTGTTCATCTCGGTTTTCTCCTCTCCCGGTCTGACGAACATTTTAGTGGTATCCCAGCACTGTGTTGCAACCACCTTCCACCACCCCAGGTGCAATCCAAATGCCAACGACGGCCCTTCTCAAGAAACCGCCGTATTGCCAGAATTTGGTCGATCCAATGGATCTTCCCCTCGTACAGAGTTACTACAGAGGGATTTAGACGAGTTTCCGCACGACCGGCGATTGGTTAAGAGTGTCAACTTTCAGCGCATCTGTCGATTCACCGACCATTCCCCGGCGAATAGTATCCTCAGCCAGTCGAAATGCTTGACACAGGCGGTTTTTCTCCAGCGATCTTTGGCAGGGATTGTGCACTACGACACGCGGGGTTGAAATCACACGCCGTCCATACCGCAAGAATATGGGCCGACAGAAAGCTGTTGACACACCATGCCCTGGCTTCATAACTATTCAGCTGTCGGCCATAGCCTCAGTCTCACGGCCATGGTTGCCGCTCTTCCCATCTTCTTTCTCTTCTGGGCGCTGGCCTACAAACGCATGAAAGGCTACCTCGCCGCAAGCTTAACCTTACTTCTAATGCTGCTGGTGGCCGTCACTGCTTATGGAATGCCGGCTCGGGTCGCAATATCTGCAGCCATCCTAGGAATGGCAAGTGGCCTTTGGCCGATTGGTTGGATCATTCTCACTGCCGTCTTCTTCTACAACCTGACCGTGGAAGGCGGGCAGTCTGGAATTATCCAGAGCTCGATCTCCTCCCTTTCAGGGGACCGTCGCCTGCAGGCGCTGCTCATCGCGTTTTGCTTCTCTGCCTTTCTGGAAGGCGTATCGGGTGAAGGAGCTCCAGTCGCCGTTGCGGCGGCTATGCTGATTGGTCTGGGGTTCAAGCCTCTGTCGGCCGCCGTTGTATGCCTGGTGGCCAACACTCCTCCCACACCCTTCGGGCCGGTAGGTGTGCCGACCAGCATGATGATTTCAGTCACGAACATTAATAGTAGGGTGATGACGACAACAATCGGCTCTGACGTTGCGATTCTCGCGCTTGTCATACCGTTTCTCGTATTAGTAGCGATCTCCGGCTTCAAACGCACGATTGAGGTTTGGCCGGCAGCCTTGGTGGCAGGCCTAAGTTACGCGGTGGCGTGCTTTGTAGTGTCCCGTTACTTGGGAGTGGAACTTCCGGCCATTATTTCCTCGTTCGTGTCGATGGTATCTCTCATTGTTTTCCTGAAATTCTGGAGGCCAAAGCAGATTTGGCAGTTTGCATTCGATTCCAGTAACAATAGCGACGCGAAGACCAGCTACACTCGCCGCCAGGTCTTGACGGCTTGGTCTCCTTACTTGCTCCTCATGTCGATTATGAGTTTTTGGGGAACGCCAGCCTTCACTCGGTTCGTCGAAAACAAGCTTCACTGGGTCTCGAACATCCCGCACTGGCCGGGTCTGGACGGGATCGTCTACCGCACGGCTCCAATCGTGGACGTACCGACAATGTATCCGGCTAGCTATCGGTGGGACTTCCTTACTGCTCCCGGGACTGCCATGTTGATTTGTGCCCTCGCCACGATAGCAATCTTGCGAATCAGCCCATCGCGTGGCCTGAAGGTTTTCAGAGCAACCTGCAACCAATTGGTGTTTGCGCTAGTTACTTTGGCGGCGGTCGTCGGCATCGGCTACTTAGCCAATTATTCCGGGATGTCTTACACGCTGGGCTTGGCGTGCGCCTCTTACGCAGGCAAATTGTTTCCAATTTTCTCGCCCGCAATCGGCTGGTTGGGCGTGTTCTTGACCGGTTCAGTCACATCGTCCGCTGCCTTGTTTGGCAAACTGCAACAAGTCACCGCCACCCAGACAGGCATAAACCCTGTGCTCACGACCTCGGCTAACCTGTTCGGTGGTGTCGCCGGCAAACTGATCTCGCCCCAATCGATCGCTATTGCTTGCGCGGCAACCGGATTGATTGGCAGGGAGACCGATATCTTTCGCAATACGATCAAGTATTCGCTCACCCTACTGGGTCTGGTCGTCATGATTGTGCTGCTGGAGGCCTGGGTCGTTCCCGGAGTTATTCCTGTGGATCCGGGAGCAGGGATGGAGCACCTCGCGTTTCTACGTTAATTGTGCAGCAATGCGGCTGCCGGTGTGACTCCACACTCCAATACTCGACTTCACTGGGATAAGGTAGAGGCTGAGTCGATGGTGTCGAAATACAGGCCAAGGACCGTCGGACAGTTGACGCCGTGAGACCGCCAGCTGACGGACTCTTGCTTTTCGTAAAAGCTGTGTCGCTGGTTGCAGCGTCGTTTTCAATAACCTGAGGTTTTGGTGCCACGATTGCACTGCACTCAAGTCATATTAAAAGCAATTAAAGAGGAGGACAGATATGAAAGTCGGAATCGTTGGAGCGGGCGCGGTCGGCTCCGCGTGCTTTTTGTCGATGGTTATGCGCGGAAGTGCGCGCGAGGTCGTGCTGGTTAACCGGGACCGCAAGCGGGCCAAGGGCGTCGTTACGGACGTCCAATACGGCGCGGTCCTGTCGTCGCCGATTGCACTGCGCGACGGCGACTATTCCGATCTCGCCGGCTCGTCGGTGGTGATGATCACTGCCGGAGTCAACGAGAAAGGTGGAGGCGCAACCGATCGCAGCGATCCTGTCGGAAGGCTCCGCTTGCTCGATGCGAATGCTGCAATCTTTCAGGACATCGTCCCGCAGATCCACCAGTTCGCTCCCGATGCGCTGATTCTGGTCGTAACCGATCCACCGGACGCGCTGGCTGACGTAGTGCGTATGTTGGGACACGAGCGCGTGCTGAGCACTGGCACATCTCTCGACACATTGCGGTTTCGGTATCACCTGGGGAAGCGTCTTAACGTCAGTGCGTCGGACGTGGAGGCACTGGTCTTAGGTGAGCATGGTGCTTCGGAGGTTTTCCTGTGGTCATCGGCGCGAGTGGGTGGCAGGAAGGTATTGGATCTCTTTGGGGAGAGCCCAGCGCCACAAACGGTGCGTGAGGAAATCGAGCGCGAGGTACGTTACGCTAACATCACGGTCATTGAAGGTATCGGGGCCAGTCAGTATGGCATAGGGATGGTCTCCGCCCGACTCACTGAGATGATATTGCGCGACGAGGGAGCAGTGATTCCGATCGGCTGTTATAACCCAACATTCGGTGTCACGCTTTCCTTGCCAAGTGTCGTCGGCCGGGAAGGTGTGCGTCGCGTGCTCGAGCCTGAAATGTCTGCCGCGGAACAACAAGGTTTGCAGCGCAGTGCTGAGGCGATCAAGGCGGCGCTATCTCGCCTCAGTCTCAAGGAATCCGGGCGGAGAACGGCTTGAGACCGGTCTTGAGAACAAATGCCCAAGAAAAACAGCCCTACGCCTCGGTTGGGGTAGGGCTGTTCGCCTAAGAACACGAAAAGTGGAGCGCCCATCGTAAGGGAACTACATGCCACTCTGCTCAAAGACCAACGATTCTTTGTTACGACCGAAGTCGATCTCTTTAAGCGTCTTAGTGTTGGCACTGCTTGTGTCAGTCACGATCTCGTCTTGATGCACTTGGGCGTCATTCGTCTTTAGTGTTCCAGGTACCGTGGCAACAGTCTTTCCATCGCGCACGAAATTCACCTGTACCTCCGGACCTGTGCCTTGCCACTCGACCTCGTAGCTGCCAGGTTTCAGTTGTGTGCCACCGACTTGTACGAAGTCCGAAATCTCTACCGAGTGCTGATTCTTGTCCCGTGCCAAAGCGGACACCGAAGACAATAGAGCGAGCATCGATAACAATGCTGCGAACCTTATTTGTTTCATTGAGTAAGTTCTCCTTTGAAATAAAGCAGCAGTTCTCACCCTGAGAGATGAGACCGCTAACTCAGACACTGAATGTCTTTTTCAATAGATGCCGATCAATCGATTTTAGGTGCAACCGTGCTCGTCTCTCGATGTAACTATAAGTAAATCTTCGTAAACAATATTTGATCGCTCGGGAGACAGTTCTGCTTGCGTGTCCACAGGTCGAACACGTTGCTCCTATGAGGACAGAAACATCGACTTGGAGGCATCTCGATCGTTTACTTCGGGAGTTAGTGTCTGAGATCCTTTGCGGGTTGTGGAACTTACGCCGGGCCTTTGAGGGACTTCAGGTAAGTGACAATCTGCCATCGTTGCCGCTCGGGTAGGCTAGCCCAAGACGGCATACCGTTATCGGCGGCGCCGGTTGTGATGAACCAGAAGACCTCTCCGTCCGACGCTGATTGCGTCGGTCCTTCAGAGAGTGGAGGGATGCTTCCGGTTCCACGCCCTTTAATTCCATGGCAAGCGCCGCAGTTCGTGGCGTACACCCGTGAGCCAGCTGCGGCCGCTGTGGGTTGCCCGGCGTAGGGGTTCTTCGATTGATTGCTCGATGGGGGCGCGTTATGAAAATGAGCGTCTTGCGCTAACAGCATTGAAGCCGAAAAGCAAAACGCAATTGCGCTTATTGCCGCAATTAGAGAATAAGAGCGGATATCGACCTTCATGACTCTCCTCCAACGACCTGTCCATCACCAAACGCGTGGTTTGGGCGAAGCGTCGGTCGCTCCCGAATAGAAGCAAGTTCGTTGCCATCCCTGGGGGCCATGCTTCCGCAACGGAATGCGTTCGCGCCGGACCCTGGTGACCGCCGCTCAACAGCCGCGTCGAAAGACTGACACCGTCGAACGGAAATTCCTCCTCATACCAGATCCAAACTGATGGTGAGCTGGGCTTTACCTTCAATTGGTTTCTATTTGACGTGGCACGTCGAATGCTTCACTGATAAAGGAAAGGGGGAGATCCTGATGGTGAAGCTCAAGGTGAACGGGATAGATCGCACGTTCGATGGCGATCCCAACATGCCCCTGCTTTGGTACGTGCGGGACGTCTTGGGGTTGACGGGGACAAAGTTTGGCTGTGGCATGGCTCTCTGCGGCGCTTGCACGGTTCATAAGAACGGCGAAGCGATCCGGTCGTGCATTACGCCGGTGAGCGCGGCAGCGGGTGGCGAGATTCGCACCATTGAAGACCTTGGGGCAAACGGACTCCATGCGGTTCAGCAAGCCTGGATGGATCTGAACGTCCCGCAGTGCGGATATTGCCAGTCCGGTCAGATCATGCAGGCTGTTTCTTTTCTAAAAAGCACTCCTCATCCTACAGATCAGCAAATTGATGACGCCATGGCAGGCAACATCTGCCGCTGTGGAACTTACCAACGAATTCGCCAGGCGATCAAGCTGGCAGCGGGGAAAATCGCATGACGCAAATCGAAAATGTAAGCCGTCGCAGATTCCTCAAAGGCGCGTTTGGGACGGGCGCGTTCATTCTCGCGGTTCGGTATGTCCCGCCAATGCTGGCGCACGCACAGACGACGGATGGCCAGACCGACGCGGATAGGGCGACCCTTCATCCCAGTCTTTTTGTCGGGATTCAGCAGGATGGAACCGTCTACATCGTGGCGCACCGGTCAGAGATGGGGACAGTCATCCGTACATCCTTGCCACTCGTGCTTGCAGACGAGCTTGACGCCGACTGGAAGCGCGTGAAGGTCGACCAGGCGATTGGCGATAAGCGCTATGGAGACCAAAATACGGACGGCTCACAATCCGTAAGGAGATTCTTTGACACCATGCGAGAGTCCGGTGCTGCGGCGCGCTTGATGTTGATCCAGGCGGCAGCGCTGCAGTGGAACGTTGCTGCATCGGACTGTTCCACCGAACTGCATGAGGTGGTTCACAAAGCAACGGGCCGGCGCCTGGGTTACGGTGAGCTGGCCTCGGGTGCAGCGCACCTCGCTGTGCCGAAGAAAGAACAGCTCCAGCTGAAGAAGCCCTCGGAGTGGCGGTATATCGGAAAGGGAATGACCAGCGTTGACCTGGAGAAGCTCTGCACAGGAAAAGCGATATACGGAATGGACGCGCGCCTGGATGGCATGGTGTACGCATCGGTCGAACATCCTCCGGTTTTTGGAGGGATAATAAAGACTCTCGACGATCAGGAGGCGCTGAAGGTCGCAGGAGTGCACCAGACCATCCGCATCGATCCATTTAAGCCTCCCGCTGCCTTCCAGCCTCTAGGCGGAGTTGCCGTGATTGCTGACAACACCTGGGCAGCGTTTCAGGGCCGCAAGAAACTGAAGATAACTTGGGACAACGGGCCAAACGAATCCTACGACTCAGTCGAGTACAAGAAGGAATTGCGGGAGACAGCGCACAAGCCAGGGAAGGTTATCCGAAGCGTGGGCGACTCCGACAAAGCGTTCCCTACCGAGAATGTGTTTGAGGCAGACTACTACGTTCCGTTGCTGGCGCACGCCCCGATGGAACCCCTGGTGGCGCTCGCGGAATTCAAGGATGGAAAAGTCACAGCTTGGGCGCCAACCCAGAATCCTCAGGCCGCGCAGGCAATTGTTTCCGCCGAACTCGGCATTCCGCCTGGGGACGTGATTTGCCACGTCACGTTGTTGGGCGGCGGATTCGGAAGAAAGTCCAAACCTGATTATGTTGCGGAGGCTGCAGTTTTATCGAAGAAGCTAGGCCGCCCCGTAAAGGTTGTGTGGACGCGGGAAGACGACGTGAAGTTTGACTATTACAACGCCGTGGCTGCGATGTATTTGAAGGCAGCGGTCGACGACAAGGGGAAGCCTACGGCGTGGCTGCAGAGATCAGTCTTTCCTCCGATCACCTCCATTTTCGATGTGAACGCTGTCTATGGCGATCCGCCGCACCTGGCACAGGGTTGGACGGATCTTCCCTATGATTTGCCCAACATACGCATCGAGAATGGTCCGGCGCAAGCTCATGTCAGGATTGGATGGTTGCGATCAGTGGCCAACATCTATCACGCGTTTGGAGTTCAGTGTTTCACCGATGAACTGGCCCATCGCGCAAATCGCGATCCGGTGGAGTATCTGCTCGACCTAGTCGGACCGCCGCGCACATTGGACTTCACCAATGTGCAGTATCCGAACTACGGTGCGGATTACAAAACGTATCCCTGGGAAACCGGCCGCCTGCGGAAAGTCATTGAAATGGTTGCCGACAAGTCCGGTTGGGCCGGAAAGAAGAGCGGAAAGGGTCACGGGTTTGGATTCGCCGCGCATCGGAGTTTCTTGACTTATGTGGCCACGGTCGTGGAAGTGGAGGTAAGTGATGACGGCGAGATCCGCATCCCGCGCGTCGATACAGCTGTAGACGCGGGGATTGTCGTCAATCCGGAAGCGACTCGGGCGCAATTCGAAGGCGCCGTGGTTTTCGGCACGAGCATCGTGCGCAGCGGGGAGATCACTGCCAAGAACGGCGTCATCCAACAATCCAATTTCAATGATTACCCCGTGGCCCGGATCAACGAGGTTCCGGCTCAGACGAACGTCTACATCGCGGAGAGCTCGGCGCCGCCTGCCGGCGTCGGAGAGCCGGGAGTACCGCCGTTCGTCGCCGCGTTTTGTAATGCGATTTTCGCCGCCACCGGCACGCGGGTCCGCGATCTGCCGCTCTCGAGCAATAGCAATTTTGGCTGAGGTTACTCGGTTCCGCTGAACAAGTTATTTTTCAATGAGGCTAACTAATCGGACTCGAATCAATCGCGCTCCGATTGTTCCGATCGCTCTCCGTTGCAAGAGGATGCGAACCATTTGACTCGGTTCGCGCACCTCGAGAGACAATCGCAGGCTCTCTCGTGGAGGTCCGGAGCTGCAATGAAGCTAGTCTTAGATGAGCCACGGGTAAAGTGGGCATTAGCCGTTTCTCTTGCCCTCGTCGCCGGCTATTTGGACGGCTATGGACTTCTTGTCCTGGGAACCTATGTTTCGTTCATGAGCGGAAACACGACTTTCGCCGGGCTAAAGAGCGGACAGGGCAATCTCCAAGCCGCGTTGCCTTCGGCAATAGCCGTCCTGTCCTTCGTCACTGGTAGTTTCTTGGAAAACCTCTTTAGTCAATCTAGATTGCGTTATTCCCATCGACTGGCCTTCGGTGCGATCGCAGTCCTGCTTGCGACCGTTGCTGGTCTTGAACGGCACGGCCTGTGGAATGCCCCTGCCGAAATCGCGCTACTCAGCCTGGCCATGGGGATGATGAATCCCGCATTGGCTAAGGTTGGCGCAGAATCGGTGAGTCTCACGTTCGTGACTGGCACGCTGAACAGGATAGGCGGCAATCTGGCTGCAGCCGCTGGGCGGAAACCTCTGACGGAAGGACAAGGCTCAGGGGATTCCTATCTCGCCCGCGCTCGAATTGACGCAAGCGTATGGTCGGGATTTCTGCTCGGCGCAGGGCTGTCCGGAATGGCGGCGTCACATCTCAGGATGTGGGCTCTGCTACCTCCCTGTGCCGTTATGATTGCCTTGGGTCTGTTCAGCGAGTGCGCCACACCATCACCAGAGAAGAGGATTACGTCTCCGATCTCCGGTGTGTGCGGCGCGGTGTGATTAGGCGAGCATATGAGGATTCATCCGTTGCCGGGAATCGTATCCGCTCGCCGACTCGGCCCGGATTCCAGAATGCATGCGCAGCAGATCACCTGTTTTCTCGACCATCATACTCGCGTTGCTGCATCGCCTTTTCCAATTCCTTTTGGTGATCGGTAAGCAGAGCATGAATCTTGCGGTGCGTTTCGTCGCTGATCGCGTGAATCTGCGGACCAAGCTCCTGAACCATAGAGTCGTAAGATATCCCTTAAGACGCCACGCGTGGATGTGAGGCGAACCATGGCCCGACCGAAACTACAATCGCAGTTTGCTCACTCTCCTGTTCTGCGCTACGGCCTTGCAGCGGTTTCCTCCGCCATTGCCCTGGGCTTGGCGCTTCTGGCACAACGTTACGGTTTCCGCAACGTGGAAGTGCCGCTTTTCCTGTTTGCAATTGCCGTAACCGTCTGGTACGCAGGCACCGGGCCTGCGATTCTTGCGGTTGTTCTTTCAAGTTTGGCCTTCGACTACTTCTTGACTGAGCCCCGCTACAGCTTCTACGTTAAGAGCTCTGAGCTCCCGTACTATTCTATCTTTGTGCTTTTTGCGTTACTTCTCACCTGGTTCGCTGCCGTTCGGCGCCGCGTCGAAGCAGAGCTTCTTCAAGCTCGCGACAAGCTCGAAATCGAAGTGGCGGAACGAACGCAGCAGGCCAGCCTGCTCAATCTCACCCATGACACGATTTTCGCTCGTGACATGAGCGATGTCATTACTTACTGGAATCGTGGGGCACAGGAGTTGTACGGATGGACGGCCGAGGATGCGATAGGAAGGAATTCTCAACACCTCCTGCAAACTGGTTTCCCGGCACCAATCGATGACATCCGTGCGGAATTATTGCGGACCGGCCGTTGGGAGGGCGAACTCAGGAAGACGAGAGCAGACGGAACCCAGATGGTCGTGGCCAGCCGGTGGTCCTTGCGGCGTGACGAGCAGGAGCGAGCCGTTGCCATCCTGGAGACCAACAATGACATCACGGAGCGCAAGCGTCGGGAGCAAGAAATTGAGAGTCTCAATCAGGAACTCGCCAAGCGCTCTACGGAGCTCGAATCCATCAACAAGGAACTGGAGGCGTTTGCCTATTCCGTCTCGCATGACCTGCGTGCGCCCCTTCGCCACATAGCTGGCTATACTGAGCTGCTTCAAAAAAAGGCATCCTCCGGGTTGGATGAAAAGAGTAATCACTACATCTTGATGATGCTGGAGTCAGCGAAGCGTATGGGCAATCTGATTGACGATCTCCTGGCTTTTTCGAGAATCGGGCGGGCTGAAACGCAGAAGACGCGGGTAAGCCTGGCGCAGCTGGTAAGAGACGCTCTTACCGAAGTTCGGCAGGATACAGATGGACGCAACATTGTCTGGAAAATCGGTGCGCTGCCCGATTTCTATGGAGACCGTTCGATGCTAAGGCTTGTGCTGGTGAATCTTATTTCCAATGCGATTAAATTCACGCGCACGCGCACGCAGCCCGAGATCGAGATCGGATGCTCCGAGGGAAACGGAAATGAACTGGTAGTATTCGTAAGGGACAACGGAGTCGGTTTCGACATGAAGTACGTAAACAAATTGTTTGGCGTGTTTCAACGCCTGCACCGATCGGATGAATTTGAAGGCACCGGCATTGGACTGGCGACGGTGCAGCGCATCATACATCGTCACGGAGGGAAGGTCTGGGCCGAGGGCATGGTTGATAGCGGTGCGACTTTCTATTTTTCGGCTCCGAGACCGCAAGGACAATTATGGACAGCATGAACAAACTGGGGCGTATCTTGATGGTTGAAGATGACCCCAAAGACGTGGAGCTTACTCTGACGGCCCTTGAGGAATACAACCTTGCCAACGAGGTCGTTGTTACTCGCGATGGCGAACAGGCCCTCGATTACTTGTATTGCCGTGGGGAATACAAGACACGCTCCGGCGGCAACCCTGCAGTCATGCTGCTCGATCTGAAACTACCCAAGGTCGATGGGTTGGAGGTGTTGAAGCAAATTAAGTCCGATGGGGAGCTGAGAATGATTCCTGTAGTTGTGCTGACCTCCTCGAAGGAAGAAAAGGACATGGTGGCGAGCTACAAACTCGGCGTGAACGCGTACGTGGTAAAGCCAGTTGACTTTCATGAGTTTGTGAATGCCATTAAGGAACTGGGCGTGTTCTGGGCAGTCATCAATGAGCCGCCGCCGGGAAGCGTAAGGAAGTGAGTCTCGTGAGGAATGAGCATGCGGCACCCATTGCGGATTTTATCGGTCGAAGATGATCCTAAGGACACGGGGCTGATTCAGGATCTGTTTGAGACAGAAGGCATAGTCTGCGAAATAACACGGGTCGACACTCAGGCCTCAATGCTGGATCTCCTCAAGCAAGGCGGAGTCGACCTGATTCTGGCGGATTACAGTTTGCCGTCGTTCGACGGCATTTCAGCATTGAAGCTTGCAATAAAAGTCTGCCCGGACGTGCCGTTCATCTTTGTTTCCGGAACGCTGGGCGAAGAGGTAGCGATTGAAGCGCTCAAACTTGGCGCAACGGATTACGTTCTGAAGACGAGCTTATCGAGGCTTGTGCCGTCAGTGCAGCGTGCGCTGCGTGAAGCTATACAAAAGACCGAACGTAAACGGGCCGAGGAAGCGCTCCGCCAGAGCGAAACTTACCTGGCCGAGGCGCAGCGTCTGAGCCACACCGGCAGCTTCGGCTGGAAACCTTCCAACGGCGAGATCATCTGGTCAGAGGAAACTTTTCGAATCTTCCAATACGACCGAACCACAATACCGACCGTAGAACTTATTCTCCAGCGGGTTCATCCGGAAGACGCGGCGCTCGTGCAACAGACAATTGAACGCGCGACACAGGATGGCAAGGGGTTTGAGCATTCATATCGCTTGCTGATGCCGGATGGTTCCGTCAAGCATGTCCACGTTGTGGCTCGTGCCTTAAGCGATGAATCGGGCAGCGGAGAGTTCGTGGGAGCGGTGATGGACGTCACCGCAGCCAAACAGGCGGAACAGACACTTCGGGAGAGCGAGGCATACTTAGCCGAAGCGCAGAGGCTCAGCCACACTGGCAGCTGGGCATCGATACCTGCCTTGGGCGAGATTAGGTACTTGTCCGAGGAATGCTACCGCGTATTAGGTTTTGATCCGCACGGTGGACGACCGCGATTTGAGACGTTTTATCAGCGCATCCATCCCGATGATCGAGCCATGTTTAGGGAGGCGGTCGAGACGGCAGAGCGTGAGAAAGCAGGGTTCGAGACGGATTATCGAATCGTCCATCCCGGCGGCGAGTTCAGAGATATCCACGTAGTAGCTCACCCCGTTTTCAATCCATCAGGCGGCCTCGTTGAGTACGTGGGTACCGTGATGGACGTGACGGAACGCAGGCGGGCTGAGGAGAAGCTGCGACACAGCGAGGCCTATCTGGCGGAAGCGCAGAAGCTCACACACACGGGGAGTTGGGTCTGGGCAGTAGCTGAAAGACGCGCATCGCATCTATCCGAAGAATGGTATCGCGTGTATGGCTTCGATCCGAATGAGGGCATTCCGGATTGGAATAAGCCAGTGCAGCGCATGCATCCGGATGATCGAGCCAGGTGGCAACAAGTATTCAACCGAGCAATAAGTGAAAAGTCGGACTACGAAGCTGAATACCGAATTCTTCTTCCAGACGGCGCCGTAAGACACATCCACAGTGTCGGACATCCTGTTTTGGAAGCCTCTGGCAGGTTAGTGCAATTTGTTGGCAGCTCCAGCGACGTCACGGAGCGCAAGCAGGCCGAAGAAGCTTTGCGCCAGACGCAGGCGGATCTCGCGCGCATCAGCCGCATCACGACGATGGGAGAGCTGACTGCTTCGCTGGCCCACGAAGTGAATCAGCCGATTGCCGCCGCCGCTACCGACGCCAGCACTTGCTTGCGCTGGCTTGAGCGCGATCAACCTGATCTGGAGGAGGCACGTGCCGCTGCATCAAGAGCCGTCAAGGACGCAGCCCGAGCCGCCGAGATCATGAGCCGCATCCGCTCGCTCTTCAAGAAGGAAATTTCGCAACGAGAGTTGGTGGATGTAAACGACATTATTCGAGGAATGATCGAACTGCTGCGCAGCGAGGCTACCCGATACTCCGTCGAAATGCGCACAGAGCTGTCGGACGATCTTCCCCTGATCATGGGAGATCGAGTGCAATTGCAGCAGGTCACCATGAACCTGCTCATTAACAGCATCGACGCGATGAAGGATGTGGAAGGAACACGCGAGATAGCCATCACGTCTCAGCGTGCGGAAAACGAGCAACTTCAGGTGTCTGTCAGCGATACCGGCATAGGGCTTCCTTCGCAGCGGGCGGACCAGATCTTCAATGCGTTCTTTACAACCAAACCTCACGGCACCGGCATGGGACTACGGATCAGCCGCTCTATCGTTGAATCGCATGGTGGGCGCCTATGGGCTGCTCACAACTCTCCCCGCGGCGCATGCTTTGCTTTCACCCTACCCACCAAAATCGAGGGCAATGGATGATACCCGCGGGCGCTCTCAAGGTATTCGTCATTGTGCGCGCGGGCTAATTGAGCGCCCCCCGAACGCAGAGACCACGGTCCATTCAATCGGCGACATCTCACGTCATCAGCGGCTGAAAGACAAGAGCTACGGAGAAAGGTGGGCGCCGCTGTACGCGCCTTCCGCACGTTGTGCGCCGTACCCACGCGCCCGACCCCGAGAATGCCGACGGTGCGGATCGGATTACCGGACATCGACTGCCTCCTGGTAGGAGTCTGCCACCCGTAGTTCCGCGTCGACGAGCGGCTTGACCTTTGTGCCCACCAGTTCGATGGCGTGCAGGAACTCCTTCTGCGGAAGATGTCCGACATCCATCTGGAAGAACTGCCGCATGTGCCCGAGCCTCTTGTGCAGCGCGACGATGCGCTCGGCGATCTCCTCAGGGTCGCCCACGAATAGCGCTCCATCGCGGTTCGCATCGTGATCAAACTGGGCTCGGCTGGGCGGCGCAAATCCACGAATCTCTCCAATGCTCGCCATCAGTGCAGTCCAATGTCGCGACCATAGATCTTTCGCCGCCTTGGCGTCGTCGCCGATGAAGCCGGGGCTCGCTACCGATATCTTGATGTTGGCCTCCGGGACGCCCGCCTCACGAGCCGCGCGTCGATAGAGCTCCGCCAGCGGCGCGAAGCGCTTCGGCTGGCCGCCGATGATGCCGTAGGAAATCGGTAAGCCCAGATACCCCGCTCGCATCGAAGAGTGGGGATTCCCGCCCGTGCCCAACCAGATCGGCAGGTGTCCCCGTTCCGGCCGCGGGACCACCCAGGCGTTCTCGAGAGGCGGCCGATGCTTCCCGCGCCAGGTAACTGGGTTCGATTCGTTGATCTTCAGCAAGAGGTCGAGCTTCTCGGCATACAGCTCGTCGTAGTCGTTAAGGCTGTACCCGAAGAGCGGGAACGATTCGGTCGAGGAGCCGCGACCAGCGGTGATCTCGGCACGGCCGTTGGACAGCGCATCCAGAGTCGCGAACTGCTGATAGACCCGCACCGGGTCGTCCGTGCTCAACACGGTGACCGCGCTCCCGAGCTTGATCCGCTTCGTAATCGACGCGGCAGACGCGAGAATCACCGCGCCCGCGGAGGCCGGCATCTCATACGTGTGGTGTTCGCCAACACCGAAGTAGTCGAGCCTCACGGCATCGGCCAGGGCGATGGCCTCGCGCAGATTGCGCATGGCGTCGGCCGTCGATCCGAGGGCGCCGCTCTTCCGATCCCGTTGAACATCCGCAAAGCTGTAAATACCTAGTTCCATGATCTTGTCTCCCTGGCAGAGCGGTGTGGCCAGCTCCTACACAGAGCGCTAATTCGGTCTCCAACCCTGCAGTCGCAGCCGCCTCCCGTGCCTGCTGAGCGCCATCGCCCAAACCATGCCTTCTACGCATTCGCACCTTCCTTGCCAGGTCGCGATGCGCCGCCGCTCGCCGAAGTACTTGAATACAGGCAACTTTCAAATCATCCTGAACTTCAGTCGGCGGCGAATCAAAGAGAAGTGTCTGCGGATGGACGCCGCGTCCAGCGTTCGACACGCTCTGCCTTAGCGGCGCGCGCTTAGAATCGTTCTTTTGGCAATTTGATGGTCCCTGAAAATTCAACCTTTGCTCGCTGGGGTTGGCGCAATGAGATGAAATCTGGCCCACAACCGGCACCCAAGACGGGCCAGAAGCCCAGAAGAGCGGTTTTCGAGTGATTATCAGTCAGTTGTGCTTGGGGATTGCGCCTATCACTTCCGGCCTGCCCACCGACCAGAAACTACTCTATTCGTGGACACAAGGGCGTTTATCGGGACCAACTGCGAGTGGCGAACGGGTTGCTTATGGATTGCCGATTCTTTCCAGCGGGTAACACAGGCACCTGTCTCCGAGAAGCAAATTTCAGGACTGAGAGGGTTTTCCCGTGAGCTCGCCATTGAACAATGGCTACCCCTTGACAAACCTAATGATCGAAGACTAGAAGATCTGAAAGTCCTTCGACTCTCGGACACACGCGGAGATCATTTCGATGCAACAGTCCCGCAGAGACTTCTTCAAGGCAGCAACGGTAGGCGCAGTCGGAGCTACCATCTTTGGGTTTGACCTCCAGCCCGCTTACGCGCAGCTCAAAGAGCTGAAGATTGCACGCGCCGCCGAAACGCGCTCGACGTGTCCCTATTGCGCGGTCGGATGCGGCGTCCTCATCTACACGATTGGTGATCGGGCAAAGAACGTCACGCCGCAAGTGATCCATGTCGAAGGCGATCCCGATCATCCAACCAACCGCGGAACGCTGTGCCCCAAGGGCTCTTCGCTCGAACAGGACATGCTGAACCCGCGACGGCTGACGAAGCCGCAAGTCCGGCGCCCGGGCGCAACCGACTGGCAGGACATTTCTTGGGACAACGCCCTGAGTGAGATCGCGCAATGGACCAAGAAAACGCGCGATAGTTCCTTTGTCGAGAAGGACGCGAACGGCCGCACCGTGAATCGGTGCGAAGGCATTTCGTTCATCGGCGGCTGCACCGACACAAATGAGTTCAATTTCTTGGCCGTGAAGGCCATGAGGGGGTTGGGCTTGGTTTATTTAGAAAACCAAGCCCGTGTTTGACACGGCCCCACGGTCTCAAGTTTGGGACCAACATTCGGACGCGGAGCCATGACGAATGGCTGGATCGACATCAAGAACACCGACATGATGTTGATCATGGGCGGCAATCCCGCCGAGAACCATCCTTGCGGATTCAAGTGGGCGATGGAGGCCAAGCGCAACCGCAACGCCAAGCTCATTTCCGTGGATCCTCGATTCACGCGCACGTCCGCTACTGCCGATCTCTTCGTACAAATCCGCGCCGGCACCGACATTGCATTCCTCGGCGGCCTGATCCGCTATGCCATCGAGAACAACCGGATCGCCAAGGAATATCTCGTCAACTACACCAACGCGGCCTTCATTGTTAAGGAGGGCTTCAAACTCCCCGAGGACGGGCTTTATTCCGGATTTAATGCCGCGGCGGGTAAGTACGATGTATCCACGTGGAATTATGAAGGAGCAGGAGGTTCTGGCGGGCAAGCGGGCGCAGCTGGAGCGAGTGGCCACGCCCCCGAACCAACCCCAGGCAAGGTTGGAGTAGCGACACCGCCTCCCGCTCTGCCTGCAAACATCGCCTACGACCTCACGCTACAGCATCCGCGCTGCGTCTTTCAGTTGATGAAGCAGCAGTATTCCCGTTACACACCCGAAACCGTCGAGCGGATTACAGGCATCCCGAAGGATCAGTACCTGAAAGCTGTCGATCTGTTTACTTCAGTCCGCAAAGACGGCGACATGAAGAAAGTCGCAACGATCATCTATGCGGTGGGCTGGACTCAGCATACCTTCGGAACGCAAATTATCCGCACTGCCGCCATGATTCAACTTCTGCTAGGCAACGTCGGTAGAGCGGGCGGTGGCGTAAACGCCCTGCGTGGCCATTCGAACATTCAAGGTGCCACGGATATGGCCGGGCTGTACGACTCGCTGCCCGGCTACCTGAAGGCACCGGTTCCGGACGACGTTGATTTAGCGGCGTATCTCAAACGCATCACTCCGAGCGCGTCCAAACCTTCGCCGTGGAATTCGATGAACTACTTCGCGAACACGCCGAAATTCATGGTGTCGTTGCTGAAGTCGCTGTATGGTGACGCTGCCACGAAGGAAAACGGATTTGCCTTCGATTATTTGCCCAAACCCGGACAGGATTGCTCTTGGACCCACATTTGGGACGACATGTACAACGACAAGATCAAGGGCATGTTGGCCTTCGGAATGAATGGAGTAATGATTGGCCCGGACACGAACAAGAACATCAATGCGCTAAAGAAGGCCGACTGGCTGGTAGTAGGCGAAATCTATGAGGATGAAACCAGCGAGTTCTGGCGCGCACCAGGAATCACGACCGAAGAACAAAAGAACATAAAAACAACGGTGTACCGTTTGCCTTGCGCGGGGTTTGCCGAAAAAGACGGCAGCATGACTAACTCCGCTCGCTGGGTCACCTGGAAATATGCGGCGGTTCCACCTCCAGGCCAGGCACGACTCGACCAGGACATCATCGCGCAGATTTTCCTGCGGGTTCGCGACCTCTACAAGAAAGACGGCGGAAAATTTCCTGACCCTATTCTGAATCTGAATTGGGCCTACGCGGACGCGGCTCATCCTCCACTTTCCCAGGTAGCGATGGAGCTTAACGGCAGAGCTCTAGCTGACTTGAAAGATGAGGCGACGGGACAGGTCATCAAGGCCGGCCAGCAACTGCCAGGATTTGCCTGGTTGAAGGACGACGGTACAACCATGTGCGGCAATTGGATCTATTCCGGCATGTGGACCGAGGCCGGGTCGCAGATCCAGCGGCGTGGTACAGAGGATCCGTCCGGAATGGGAGTTTATCCCAATTGGGCGTGGTCGTGGCCGGCCAACCGGCGCGTGCTTTACAACCGGGCTTCTTGCGACACCTCGGGAAAGCCGTGGGACCCGGATCGCAAACAGATATGGTGGAGCGAATCGGCGGGAAAGTGGGTCGGCAACGATGTACCCGACTTCAAGCCTGACTCCAATCCCAAAGATCACATGGGGCCCTTCATCATGAATCCAGAAGGCATAGGCCGATTATTCGCTCCAATCGGTTTGCTGGCGGACGGCCCATTCCCCGAACATTACGAACCGATTGAAAGCCCGGTCAAAAATCTGCTGCATCCCGATCAGTCGAATAATCCGCTCGTGAAGAAGTTCAATACTCCTTTCGACAAGTTTGGATCGCCCGAGGAATACAGCATCGTCTGCACCACTTACCGGCTGACCGAGCAATATCACTACTGGACGAAAAATAACCCGATGAATGTGCAGCTCATTCCGGAGCCGTTCGTGGAAATTCCGGTGGAACTGGCGGACGAAAAAGGAATTCGCGGAACGGACAAGATCAAGGTCATCAGCGCACGTGGAACCTACATTGCGAAGGCCTTTGTCACTCGCCGCCTGAAACCGATGATGATTGACGGCAAGAAGGTGTATCAGATCGGGTTACCGATTCACCAGGGTTTCCGCGGCATCGACGAAGATGAAGGAAGAAATGCGCGGACTCCGGCAAATCTGCTGACCCCCGCAGTCACCGACCCGAATGCCCACACCCCTGAATCCAAGGGCTTCTTAGTGAAAGTCGAGAAGGCGTAGGGAGCGACCATGAGTCAGGCGGCAACAGAGCTAATCCGAATTTCCGGTCACGCGGGGGTCGTTCCCGGTAAAGGTCTGAACCGTGAATTCCAGGTCTGCAAGCTGGTCGACACGACAACGTGCATTGGCTGCAAAGCATGCGAAGTGGCCTGCCTGGAATGGAACGGATACACGTTCAGCGAAACCACCTTCGATAACACTTACCAGACAATGCCGGAGACGGCATGGAATTACTGGAACCTGATCAAATTCAACGAGCATGAGCGCGCCGATGGCACCATGATGCTGCTCATGCGCAAAGACCAATGCATGCATTGCGCAGACCCGGGCTGCCTCGCGGCCTGCCCTGCGGACGCAGCCATCGTCCAGTATGCCAACGGCATCGTCGATTTCCAGGAGGCAAACTGCATCGGTTGTGGGTATTGCATGACCGGTTGCCCGTTCAACATTCCGAAATTCGATCCTCCATCGCGCAAAGTCTTTAAGTGCACACTTTGCAACGACCGCGTGTCGGTGGGACTCGAACCCGCCTGCATCAAGGCCTGCCCCACGGGCTGCCTGCATTTTGGGACGAAGTCGGAGATGAAGGAATTGGCGGAGACTCGCGCAGCGCAGCTTCGCGATAATTCCGGATTCCAGGATGCGGGAGTTTACGATCCAGCCGGAGTGGGCGGAACCCACGTCATCTACGTCCTGCACGATGCGAAGAATCCCGAGTTGTACGGCGGACTTCCGAAGGATCCGCGCATCCCTCTGTCGGTGCGGCTATGGAAAGGGCCGCTGAAATGGATTGGGAACTTTGGGATTATCTTCGGGGCGGTCGGCGTTTTCATTCATTATTTGCGATTCGGCCCTAAGGTCGTAAAGGAAGACGAGCAGGAGTCTCACGGAGGAACCCAATGAGTAGCGAACCTTATCTCCTGCCAAATGGACGCGTGCTGCGCTATTCGTTCCGCGAGCGGCTCGTGCATTGGTTGGCGGGCATCTCCTACGTATACCTCCTGCTGACGGGTCTGGCCTTCTGGAGCCCCTGGCTGTTTTGGATCGCCGTCATCCTCGGTGGAGCAACGATTTCGCGCGAGTTACATCCTTGGTTTGGCCTCATATTCATCGTCGGGGTCTCGTTGATGTACACCATGTGGCACCGGCAGATGAAGGAAACACCTGCCGACAAGGCCTGGTGGGCGGCCATCGGACATTACATTCGCAACGAAGACGATCAGATTCCTTCCGCCGACCGCTTCAACCCTGGCCAGAAGTTGCTGTTCTGGGGCTTCTTTTGGAACGGCATCGTGCTTTTACTTTCCGGGTTGATTCTCTGGCTCCCCCAGTACATTCCCTGGAGCTTGCGTTTCCTGCGTCTCGCCGCCGTTTTCGTACACCCAGTCTGCGCGCTCGCCACCATCGCACTTTTTATCATCCACGTCTATATGGGCACTGCGATGGAACGCGGCGCTTTTGGCTCCGTCATTCGCGGCGACGTGTCGCGTGCCTGGGCCAAGAAGCACCACGACACGTGGTATGAGCAACTCCTCCGCAACTCGGCTGCACGAAAGTGAACGATGCGAAATGGGATCGCCGCATTCGCCGCGCCAACGAACTAGCCTCGTCTTACCCATTCTCCGCCGAAGGGCTGCGTTACTATGCCCGCGTTGCAACATTTCAGAAGGGCGTTTACCGCGAAATCCAGAACGCTCTCGCGGATTCGCCGAGGATTTCTGCTGATCGCCCTCTGAGAGATGAAATAGATTTTTTTCTCCTTCTCCCAAAGTTTCCGGGATTTCTATCGGTAATTCAGAAGATCGCGCCAGCGCCGCTGGCCCAGGCCGCCGCCACTTTGGCGATGAAGGGATCAGCGGCATGGCAGCACGCGATTGAAGACTTCTGGTGCAGCGATCTGGATTTGACTTCTGGCGAGGATGACGCCGAACATGCCCAGTCCAACGATCAGCGCGCTGCAACTTGTTCCGATCGGGTGCTCGCGTGGATATTTCTTCAACCCTACGCTGAATATCTAGCGGATCACCGCCAAGCCGCGGTTGTGGACGGAACTCCATCGACGTGCCCGCTTTGCGGCGGCAAGCCTGCCGTCGGCGTATTGCGGAGTGAAGGGGACGGCGCGAAAAAGTCACTGATTTGCATGCTCTGCGCCCACGAGTGGGCTTTTCGAAGAATTTATTGTCCGGCGTGCGGAGAAGAACGAGAGCCGCAGATGGCATATTATTCAGCGCCCGAGATCGCGCACGTCCGCGTGGACGTCTGCGACACCTGCCACACCTATCTGAAAAGTATCGACTTGACGAAAACGGGGCTGGCAGTTGCCGTTGTCGATGAGTTGGCAACAATGCCTTTAGACCTGTGGGCGCGCGAACACGGCTACGAGAAACTGCAAATCAATCTGCTGGGAACCTGACCAAACGTTCTGGAAGCCGGCGGATCTGGCTCACCATGTTTGCCGCCATTCTCGCTTGATTCGTCCGCCTGGAAAACACGAGGGTCGACAGATATGTTCTGGACAAATTTCAGAGATCCGGAACTTACGAATGCATTTCTCGACATATTCCTCTCCCTGTACCTAGCGGTTTGTGCGCCGCAAGGCGGCGGTCGCTAAACACCATGGCGGTCCCTGGTTCTCACGCAATCTGGGAAAACTCCACTCGCTGATCACACAATTGACCGCACGACCCCACCATCCACACGCAAGGCTGCCCCATTTGTCGCCGAGGAGAGTGAGCTACACATAAACGTCACCAGCGCAGCAACTTCCTCCGGCTTCGCGAAGCGTTTCAACAGCGATGTGGGGCGCATGGCGCGAAAGAACTCGCGTTCGACCGCTGCGGCGTCAGTCTTCTGCTCCACCCCAAGCTCATGGACGAACCTTTCCACCCTTCCGATGCGGTCGGTCCCGGCAGCACCGAGTTGACGGTTACGTTTGTCCCTGCCGTTGTCTCGGCCAGGCCGCGCGCGACTGCGAGTTGCGCGGTCTTGGTCATTCCGTAGTGAATCATCTCAGCCGGAATCTGCAACGCACTCTCGCTCGAAATAAACACAACCCGCCCCCAATTGCGCTTTTTCATTCCCGCCAGGTAGTGGCGACTGAGTCTTACTCCACTCAGGACGTTGACTTCGAAAAAACGCTTCCAGTCATCGTCATCGATCTGCTCAAACGGTTTTACCTCAAAGATTCCCGCGTTATTCACCAGAATATCCGTGTCTGGAAAGCGGCGCGTGAGCTTGTCCGTTCCCCCAACTGCTCCGACATCTGCGGCTACACCTTCCACCTTGCCTCGAACGCCAGATGCCCGAAGCTTGTTGACCGCCTCGTTGACCCGCTGTTCCGTCCTCCCGTTTACGACAACTGAAGCGCCTTCTTTCGCAAGAGCTTTGGCGATCGCGAAACCGATCCCCAACGGCGACATTTTCCTGGCCGAAAGCAGCAGCGGAAAAATCCGAGTGTTCCGTGGAATTACCGCTGGTGGCAAACCAGAACACGTTGAACTTTTCGCGACGGGTCTCAACAAACCCTATGGCATCGCGTTCTACCCTCCCGGCGACAATCCTCAATGGATCTACATAGGCGACACCGACGCAGTCGTCAGGTTTCCGTATCGAGATGGAGATTTGAAAGCAAGCGCGACGGCACAGCACATTGTCGACCTTCCCCACGGCACCGGTCACTGGACCCGCGACGTGCGATTCACATCTGACGGCAGGAAGATGTTCGTCGCAGTCGGATCAGCGTCGAATGTCGACGACCCTGATACCACGCCCGATGAGAAGAATCGAGCCGACATCCTAGAGTTCAATCCCGATGGCTCTGGGATGCGAGTGTACGCATATGGGATCCGCAATGCAGGCGGCGGGCTGGCAATAAATCCCACGACGGGAGAGTTGTGGTGCTCGGTGAACGAACGCGATGGCTTGGGTGACGACCTTGTCCCCGATTACATCACGCATGTTGACGAAGGCGGTTTCGATGGCTGGCCATGGTGGTACATCGGCAGCCATCAGGACGGAGAAATTCATCTTGTGCTCAGAATGGCGTGCGGCTGCCCGAGAATCTTCTTGATCGCATAGGCGTTCCTGGGATCCTGGTCAAAGGCAAAGTGCTCGACGCCGATGGGATGCGCGCGCTGGCAGTTGCGGGGTTGGCGCCGTGAGCGTCAGCGTGACAACAAGTTCACATTCACGATGTCGGCGCGAGGTCCACGCGTATTTGTTCGGCCACAGTTTCCGCACAGGCCGGGGCTTTCGAGGTTCCTCGATAGCTTCGATCGTCGTCATTTCACCTCCTGGGGGGCGTGATGTCAGCGATGAATCACGCCGAAGTGCCTGTCGAAATGCGGACACTTGCCGGGAGATTGAGTCGAGCGAGGGACACTCAGGCTAGTAATTTTAATCTCTGGCTCGAACCCAACCCTGATTTTCCACCACTTCCAACAATTTTGCTGAGGGTTTAAGTTGGCATGCCAAGTGCCCTTACCCCAGTCGAAACCTGCTTCGATCCTAGATTGGATATTGACGCTTATTCGGATTCCTAGGAGGAAAGATATGAAAGCGCTCTTGCTGACTACCGCCGCCATCCTCGTTGTCTCCGCCGTTCTTATCCCACTTGCGACAAGCGCTCCGGCCGCGCCAAAGCCGGCGAGCGCGTCCGGCACCCCACTTGGGCCGGACGACACGTACTTCGTGACTCAAACCTCGCTGGGCACTCCGTTTCAGGTTGATGCTGGCCGGGTTGCCGAAGCCAAGGGCACGACCCAAGCTATCCGGAGCTATGCGGATTTGATGGTGAGTTCACACATCACCGTGAATGACGCGCTGCTGGCGGTTCTGAAAAACAAGGCACCGGTGCCACCTCCAACACTTCTGAAAGCCGCGTACGCCACGACGGTTTCGACCCTCCAGCATGAAAGCGGCTCGACACTTGACGCCGATTACGTTCGGGGACAGGTCAATTACCAGAACGCCAACGCCGCTCTCTATGAATATGAAATTGCCAATGGCACAGATCCTGACCTGAAGGCTTTTGCACGAGAGACTCTGCCCAAGATTCAAGACCATTTGGAGCGTGCCCTAAAGCTGCAAGCTGCTGCGAAGTAAAGCTGGCTGGACCGAAAGAAATCGGGATCGACAATCAAAAAGGGGCGTTATGAGCGACGGGCCGAATTCAAATTCACGCCGAAATTTCCTGAAGTCAAGCCTCATCGTGATTTCAACGGCGACGCTGGCAGCAGAAGCTCCCGCACTGCTGGGGAATCCGCGCGCCGAGGTAACACTTCGTTTTCTGAACGAATCCGAAAGGCGATTTCTGCTGGCCGCCGTGGATCGCCTCATTCCCCCAGACGAACACTGGCCGGGCGCCGCGGAAGCGGGCGTCGTGAATTACATCGAGCTTCAGATGGCGGGGGCTTGGGGTCGTGGCGAAATGCTTTACCGTCACGGACCATTCCGAAAGGGTACTCCCATGCAAGGGTATCAACTCGAGTACACGCCCGCGGAACTCTTCCGCCGATCGATCCTCGCGATCAATGCGCACTTTACGTCTCAGGCAAAGTCCTTCGACCAGTTGCCTGCCGAAGAAAGAGACGCATATCTTTCGAGTCTAGAAAAGGGGGATATCGACCTTGACGGTGTTCCGTCAAACACATTCTTCGATTTCCTCTTGCAGCACACGGTTGAAGGATTCTTCTCCGATCCGATCTATGGCGGCAACAAAAACAAAATCGCCTGGAAGATGATCGGATTCCCCGGCGCGTATGCGGATTACCACGATCTGATCGATAAGCATGGAGTTGAATTTCATCGAGAACCCTTGAGCATCGCCGATGGCCCGGGCTACCACTCGATGACCTCCGCTACGGGTGGGAAATAGGCCTATGCCGCAAAAGCTAAGAGAGGTTGACGTGGTCGTCATCGGAGTCGGATTCGCCGGCTCCATTCTCGCCAAGGAACTCGCGGCCTCCGGTCTCAAAGTTGTCGGCCTCGAGCGGGGCCACGGCCGCCACAGCGTTCCGGACTTCCAGGCACCTGCGATCCATGACGAACTGAAGTATTCGATCCGCAAGGGAATGATGCAGGACGTGACCCGCGAAGCAATGACCTTCCGCAACCACCACCGGGAGGTCGCTTTGCCGATGCGACAGTGGGAGGCGTTTCTGCCTGGCACGGGCCTCGGCGGGTGTGGAGTTCACTGGAACGGACAGGCTTGGCGATATCAAGAAGCGGATTTCATCTACAAGACACACATCGAACAGCGCTACGGAAAGAAAATCCTGGACCCGGATCTACGAATTCAAGACTGGGGCGTCACCTACCAGGAACTGGAGCCGTACTACGATCGTTTCGAGCATCTCCTCGGCGTTTGTGGCAAGGCCGGAAATTTGAACGGCAAGATCGAACCGGGAGGAAACCCTCTGGAGGCGCCCCGCTCGCGCGAGTATCCCAATCCTCCGATGAAGGAACAATACTCCGGAGCTCTGTTTCGTAAGGCGGCGTTGGAACTGGGGTACCACCCGTTCCTCCAGCCATCCGCCAACACGACGCGCCCGTATACGAATCCCGAGGGATTGACTTTGAATCCCTGCGTCTATTGCGGGTTTTGCGAACGGTATGGTTGCGAGCACTTCGCTAAGGCGAGTCCGCAGACGGTGATCTTGCCGGTGCTCATGAAGAATCCCAATTTCGAGCTGCGCACCGAGTCGCAAGTTCTCCGGATTAACCTGGATAGCACGGGGAAAAAAGCGACGGGCGTCAGTTACATGGACGTGCAAGGGCGAGAATTCGAACAGCCGGCGGGCCTGGTGCTTTTGACCGCGTTCGCATTGAACGACGTCCGCATGTTGTTGCTCTCCGGCATCGGCAAACCGTATGACCCCACGACCGAAGCGGGAGTGGTGGGGCGGAATTACGCCTATCAGACACAGAGTTACGTCCCGACCTTTCTCGGCGAGGACGTTCACTTGAATTCCTACATGGCGGGCGGGGCCAGTGGAACGGTCATCGACGATTTCAGCGTCGACAATTTCGACCACAGTTCCCTCGGATTTATTGGAGGATGCTACGTGCTGTGCGGCAGCACGAACGCCCGCCCGGTCGAATTTCATCCGACGCCTCCCGGGACGCCGCGCTGGGGCAGGAAATGGAAGGACGCCGTGCGGCGGCATTATAACCACACAGCGATTTTCAATTTATCCGGTACGTCGACTGCCATGCGGGGGAACTACCTCGATTTGGATCCGACCTACCGCGACGCGTGGGGGTTGCCGCTCCTGAGAATCACATTTGATTTTCCAGACAACGATGTCCGCATGAGTAGATTCGTCACGCACAAGGCCAGTGAGATCGCCCGGCAGATGGGCGCCAAAATTGTGGTCGATTCTCCGAGAACGGGTCCATTCACGACAACGTCGTATCAGAGCACCCATAACACCGGAGGTGCGGTTATTGGAACCGACCCTTCGACAAGCGTGGTGAATCGCTACTGCCAGAGCTGGGATGTGCCGAATGTGTTCGTGGTGGGAGCCTGCAACTATCCCCAAAATTCCAGCTACAACCCGACAGTTACTCTGGGCGCGCTGATTTATTGGACTGCGGACGCTTTGAAGACCCGTTACCTGAAACGACCTGGACCTCTGGTGTAACCGATGACGAAGACTCACAGCACGGGGCGGACTATGTTTGTACTTGTCGTCGCGGGAGTCATTGTCGCGAGCTACCTGGCCGCGCAGACCTCCATCCCGAATAAACCGACTCCGAATAAGTCGATCTCGAATAAATCACAGATCGGAGCCCAGATTGTGGCACAGGGAACTACAAGAGGCGCGGTTGCCTGTGCTCGCTGTCACGGGTTTGATGGAGCTTCCGACGGGAGCGGCGCATTCCCCAGGTTGGACGGACAATCCGCACAGTACCTGGCCGATCAACTGCGGCACTTTGCTTCCGGCCATCGCCAGAACGCACTCATGCAGCCGATCGCCAAAGGATTGAAGGACGATGAGATCGAAGCTGTCTCGCAATACTACGCGAGTCTTCATACCGTTTCTTTCCCCTCGCGCCCGGTGCCAGAACAGCTCCGTACCCGCGGGGAGCAGGTCGCAGAAGTGGGGGATTTGAGTGTGCGGGTCCAGGCATGCGAGAGCTGCCACGGGCCAAACGGCGAGGGAGAGCCAATTTCCGGCGTACCGTACCTGGGCGGGCAATACAGTCACTACATCAGCGTTCAGATTCAAATGTTTCGCCAGGGCTATCGCAAGAGCCAGCAGATGTTCATTCCCGCTCATAACCTCACCGAACAAGACATCGTTGCGGTCGCGGACTATTTCGAACAAGCGTCTCGTCCAGCAGTGAAGTGAATCATCGGGAGAAAACATGACGGAAGAAGAATTTCATTACACGTCAGCGAGCAAAGCAGAGAGCGTGGCGCCCGGCACCGCTCGCGCTGCGGCCAATGAAGCTCTCAAAGACGGTCCCCGCGGGGCTCTGATTATTGCAGCCAGCGCGGTGGGGCTGCTTCTCTTAGGGTGGCTGTTCTTCTATTTTGTGTTGTTCATGAGCAGGGGGCACGTTGGCTGACCAACTCAATAACGAAGGCGCCGCGGGTCTGATTCCGGAACTAGTCATTGTCAAGACGGAACGACGTTGGTTCCTCGCCATAGCTGCCATGCTCGGCGTGATGCTGGCGGTCATCGTCCTTACCGGCATCGGTCAGATGCTCCATCCCTTAAGCGACGTGGAGACCATCGACCCGGCGACTTTGCACCTGCAGGGGGAGTTCGTCGAGAGCAATCTCGGCTCCGCTGTCGAACCCGACGGCTCAATCACGGTTCGCATAATTGCCGAGCAATATATGTTTGTTCCGCAGTGCGCTGTCGTGCCCGCCTCGACGCCCGTTCGTTTTCGGCTAACCAGCGCTGATGTGACCCATGGCTTCTTCGTACAGAGCACGAACACCAATGCCATGGTTGTCCCCGGCTATATCACGAACGTAAGGACAAGCTTTGAGAGCCCGGGAACGTACCAAATGCCCTGTGACGAATTTTGCGGGTTCGGTCATCACGCGATGGCCGCGCGCGTTGTGGTTGTGCCGAGAGATCAATTCAAGAACGTGCGGCCGGACGAAAGGATGAACTGTGGAACGCAGTAGAGTACTTTCGCTCGCCCACTTGTGGACCGCATTTCTTTGCTTCTTGCCCGCCATTGGACTGGGCTTCTGGCAAATGCTGATGCGCAGTCCGCTGCCGGCCCCCGTCGACGACCCGAACACATATTACGCCTCCGTGACCGCACATGGGTCCATCATGGCCTACGTTTTTCCAACGTTTTTCGCAATGGGATTCGGCTACGCCATTGCCGTCTCGGCGCTGGGAAGGCCGCTCCAGGGAGAAAAATGGGCGTGGGTTGGTTATGCCCTGTCTCTGATCGGTACTGTGATGGCTCTCGTGCCGGTTGCCGCAGGCCGGGCGTCCGTGTTGTACACCTTTTATCCGCCCCTGTTAGGAAGCCCGTGGTACTACCTGGGTTTGGCGCTGGTCATCATCGGATCTTATTTTTGGATCGCAGTGATGCTCGTCAATTTCCGTGCTTGGAAACGAGAAAACCCGGGGAAACCGGTTCCGCTTGCCATGTTTGCCATCACCGCGTGCGCCCTCCTGTGGGGATGGACTGCACTTGGGGCGGTCAGCGAGGTTCTTTTCCAAATACTACCTGTGACGTTCGGATGGCGACACACCATCGATGCTGGACTGGCCCGGACGCTGTTTTCAGTGACGTTACATGCGATTGTCTATTTCTGGCTCATTCCGGCCTACATTGCTTACTACACGTTAATGCCGCAAGCGGCCGGCGGACGCCTCTATAGCGATACGATGGGACGCATCACCTTTATATTGTTCCTGGTTTTCTCCATTCCCGTCGGGTTACACCATCTTTTTATGGATCCCGAACACGGCGCGGGCTTCAAGTTCGTTCAGTCCGTGCTTACTTTCATGGTCGCCCTCCCCACTTTGCTCACGGTGTTCACGATGACGGCCTCGCTCGAAATAGCGGGGCGTGTACGCGGAGGGAAAGGCCTGTTCGGCTGGATCCGGGCACTGCCCTGGGATGAACCTATGGTCCTCGCGGTCGGTCTTTCGCTGCTTCTGCTTGGGCCGGGTGGATTCGGCGGACTGATCAACATGAGTTACGCCATGAACGCGATGATTCATAACACCTCTTGGGTTACCGCTCACTTCCACCTCATTTTTGGAGGCGCTGTGGTCATCGTGTACTTCGCGATCGCGTACGAACTCTGGCCCAGGTTGACGCAACGGCCGCTGTTCTCAAAGCGTCTTGCGGACATTCAGTTGTGGCTTTGGTTCTGGGGCATCCTGATAACGACGATACCATGGCACATCGCGGGTCTCATGGGCCAGCCTCGACGCTACGCGATATTCGACTACTCGGACCCGGTTGTTGCAAAGACAGCGTTCCTCGTCATTTTGTCGGTCATCGGTGGTTGCATTGTGCTCGTCTCAGTTCTCCTGTTCTTTTACGTCCTGGTTCGATCGAGCTTCGCTCCCGTGGCCGAATCCATGCCTCCCATCCGCTACGCGTTGTCGGTGAATCCACCGGCCACAGTACCCGCGCTCCTCAACAGCTTTGGATTCTGGAACGTGATCCTGCTGGCGCTGGTGGTGATTGCTTACGGCTATCCCATCGGGCAATTCTTTTTTCTCCACCATCAAGATGCGCCCGCGTATTCCTTGACCCGGGGGATCACGAAATGAAGTTGGAGAACGGGCCTCGTCTGCACAATCCGTGGGGTTTTATCGTGGTCGCTGCTGTTTCGGCAACGGTGGTGGTTGCATTCGGATTGGGCTTCTTACTCTTGCCGCGGTATCAAGGGATTCGCGCACCGTTTTCAACGAAAGATGCGGTGTACCACGCTCTCGGGTTTCATATTCATGACAAGGCCTTCAACATCATCCAGCCTCCGCCCAGGGTCCCGACCTACATTGCTTGGACTGAAATCACCATTCGGCAAGCGAGCACTGGTGACGGGAAGAGCGGAGAGTTCATCGCAACGAATTGCACGGCATGCCACGGTGAAAAGGGACTAGGCACCCAACCTTGGATTCCCAGTCTGGCCGGGCTCGACCGACTCGTGCAGTACAAACAACTAGACGATTTTCGCTCTGGGACTCGCCTGTCGGGCCCGATGTCCGCGATTGCGCAATCGCTCACGCCGCAACAGTATGCGGACGTGTCTGCGTACTTTGCATCGCTGCCCGGGTTGCCGGAAAACCGTGGCGAACGGACGCCGCGTCGAAACAGTAGTTATCGCAACCCCGATCCTGTGCAAAGGCTCATTTATGCCGGTGACCCGAAACGCGGCATCGCGGCATGTGCTTCTTGCCACGGCCCCGGCGGCTATCGGATCGGCGCGCCAGCCCTTGCGAGACAAAACGAACTGTATACAGAGCAGCAGTTGCAAGCATTTGCTCAGGGCACGCGCGCCAACGACATGGACATGCCGATGCGAACGATCGCTGGCGTGCTCACCGAATCGGAGATCCGAGCGCTCGCGCGGGCATACGCAAACGAGAACGCCCACGGACCGTAAGAAGAGAGTCCGGGAAAACGGGATTCTACGATTGAGGAAGAGAGGATACTCTGATGGAAAAATTGATTGGCTGCCTGCTTGCGGCTTCCTTGTTGCTCTTTTCTGCGTCGACCCAGTCCGGCAACACTCCGGTCGGCGCTGAACTGGTCCCCGCGGGCACGCCCTACAGTCCGGGAATCCTGGCTGGGGACACCCTGTACGTCTCTGGTCTGCAGGGAACGGACCCGAAAAACCATGCATTGCCGGGCGAGTTCGGCCAAGAGGTCAGAAACTGTTTGGAAAATATCGGACACGTTCTGAACGACGCCAACATGAACTACTCCGATGTCGCTTCGGTTCAGATCTATCTTGTCGATATGTCGCAGTTCCAGGAAGTGAACGCCATCTACAAGGAGTACTTCAAGAGTCCGCTGCCTTCTCGAACGACCGTGCAGGTCGCCAAATTGTCCTTGGGTGCTCACATTGAGGTCTCGGCTATCGCACGCAAGTGAAGTTGAGAAATGAGCGGCAAAATGAAGAAAAAGATGGGGCGTTTCGCCGGGATTTGGCTTTGCATAGGTCTCGTGGCTGCCTTGGGAATACTCTGCCGGGCGCAGGCACAGGACGGCGGCGCAAAATTCGTTGTCGATCCCAATTGGCCAAAACCTTTGCCTGGAAAATGGGTAATCGGACAAGTCAGCGGTGTATGCGTGGACGCACAGGACCACGTCTTCATCGTTAATCGGAATGACATGACAGACAAGGAAGCGGAAGTTGCGCAGCAAGCGCCACCTTACATTGAATTCGATCCCGACGGCAAAGTAGTGAACAGCTTTGGCGATTGGAAAGTCGTTCCGAATATCACCCACGGCTGCACCATTGATTATGAGAACAATTTCTGGACGGCGGGCAATGGTGACGGAATCATTCAAGAATATAGTCACGACGGAAAACTACTGATGCAGATCGGGGAAAGAGGCGTTGTCGATACTTCCGACGGCACTCTCAAGGGTCGCGCACTGAACTCGAGTCACACGCAGTTCTACATGCCTTCCGACATAGCGGTTGATCCCGCTAACGGCGACGTCTACGTAGCTGACGGTTACGGCAATAGCCGGATAGTTGTTTTCGATCGATCCGGGAAATTCCTTCGTCAGTGGGGGCACCAGGGGACAAAAGAAGAGGCCGATGCCGGTGTAGGTGGCGCTTTCATGCAGGTTGTGCATTGTGTGGTCATCGGCAACGACGGCCTGGTCTATGTCTGTGACCGGCAGGCCGACCGGATCCAAGTCTTCGATAAGATGGGAAACTTTAAGAATAATATCTGGATCAAGAGAGGAAACAGTCTTCCCGATAATTGGGGTACCACGTGGTGGATTGGCTTTTCTCCCGACCGGGAGCAGAAATACATGTACGTGAATCTCATCGATCTGGAATTCACATAAACATTTCTGGGCATATGTCCTCTCGGCTGCGACTGGTTTGTGCCGCACAGAAGATTCTCATTAGCAAGCCTCTGCTTAGCTCTGCAGGATCTCGCTGCGCAGGGCCCGAATCATCCCGGAGCCTGCACGCCCACGGAACATCATTTCACTGGCTCAAATTTTTGGACTCTGCGGCCCCAATCGGTCTCGGCCACATAGACATTGCCTTTGGAATCGACTGCCAGAGTGTGGCCGTGGGTAAATTCACCGATCTGGTGACCAGGCCGCCCGAAGCTTGAGAGTACTTTTCCGCTAGCGTGGTCGACAATTTTGACCTGCTCATCGCCTCCGTCATCCACCCAGAATGTATCCGTGGGGGCTCACGCGTTCCAGGCGGCCGAACCAAGTGAGAACGGCGGCAATGACGCGGGCCCCCGACTCGCAGGACTAATTCTGGCTGCCCTCGGAGCGTGTGCCAGTAACACTGTTCAGATGTACGCCGACAGTAGGCAGTGGTCTCTTGAGGGAGTGCGTGTCCGTCTGTTCTACGTGAAAGTTCCAGCGGAAGACCAGCCCAACGCAGAGAGGGGGATGGTGGACGGAATTGAAATGGGGATTTCCGGCTCCGCAGATCTATCCGAAGACCAACTACACAGGCTGCTGGAGATAGCCGGGAGATGTCCAGTTCATCGCCGCTGCGTCAGAAATTGAGCGCTACCAGCCGCGCTTTTGAGCAGGAACGGGCCAAGGGGTTTACCGGCGCGGACAAGATATTTTTTCAGAGGATCATCGACGCGACACTGCTGATCGAACCTGCGGGCGCCGGTATTTCGAGCCTTCAGGACGAATACCGCAAAGCCTTCAACATTCTCGGTGTCCTTGTAGCAATGGTTCTGCTAATTGCCTGCGCCAACGTCGCCAACCTGAAGATGGCACAGTCGGCGATGCGATCGCGCGAAATGGCACTGCGTGTCGCCATCGGTGCAGGACGAGGCCGCTTGGTGCAGATGCTCCTCGTAGAGAACGCTATGCTGGCCGTGCTGGCTGCCGGCCTTGGAGCGCTGTTCGCGTGGCGATCAGCTCCGCTTGTCGTGACCATGATCCAGTCATCCGACAGTCCGGTGCGACTGCTTCTCTACACGGACTGGAGGGTTCTCGGTTTTGGTGTCGGGTTGGTCTTCTGTGTCTTGCTGCTCTTTGGAGTACTCCCCGCGCTCCGCGCCTCTGCGGTCAAGCCGGTCAGCGCGCTCAAGGGTGGTGACGACGATCCTCACTCCCGGCGCCGCCTCATGCACGGTATGATCGCGGCACAAGTTGCGTTTTGTTTTCTTGTGATATTTATGTCAGGACTCTTCGTAAGGACCTTCGAGAGCTTGTCCAATAAACCCTTGGGCTTTTCTCCCGAACAGCTCCTGTTGATGGACGTGGTTGCACAACAAGGCCAACCCCCTGTGGTGTGGGATCAAATCGCAGA
>OBLU010000396.1_pt1 | contig 41775 bp, 39 predicted proteins | sample 1518681 | NCBI WGS metagenome assembly OBLU01 (sample SAMEA3539304, study PRJEB22396) | soil metagenome | biome: tundra; feature: field; material: soil | place: USA | collected 2010-05 | depth 0.15 m
CGATCGCCGCGAGCCTGGTCACCGGCGCGATCATCATGATCTTCGTCTCGGCCGGTGCCATCGCCGTGTATCTCGCATTCGCGTTCCGGCGGCAGCGAGCGATCTCGCCGTGGCGTTTCAGCGCATGCGCGTTCTTCAAGCTCCTGCATGACGTCTTCGTCCTCGCCGGGATCTGGGCGATCCTCGGACACTTCTCCAACTTAGGGCAGGTCGACTCGCTCTTCGTCACCGCGGTCCTCACCTCGGTGGCCTTCTCGATCCACGACACGATCGTTGTGTTCGACCGAGTGCGCGAGAACCTCCGCGTCGGCCCGAGACTGACGTTCGATCAAATCATCAACCTCTCGACGGTGCAGACCATGACCCGGTCCTTGAACACATCGCTCACGGTCGTGTTCGTGCTCCTGTCCCTGGTCATCTTCGGCGGCGACTCGATCCGAGGGTTCGTCCTGGCGCTGCTCATCGGCATCGTGAGCGGAACCTACAGCTCGATCTTCAATGCCAGCACGCTGCTGGTCGCCTGGGAGAAGGCCCGGGGCTCGCGCGCGGTGGCACCACCACCTGCCGGCAGGAGACGGGTCACTCCCCGGACGGCGTAGCCCGCGCGCCCCCAGGGCATCCCCACATATGAACACTGACGACGTCACCGGCATCGCCTCGCTGCTGCGCCCCTCGTTCGCACACCTGGGGATCGAGCTCGTCGACGTCCAGTGGTCGGGGCACGGGCGGGGCGCCGTGCTCCGCCTCGTCATCGATCGCGCCGACGGCGGGGTCACGCTCGACGACTGTGAGCGCGCGTCCAACTCCGCGTCGGCTGTGCTCGACGTGAACGACCCGATCGACCACCCCTACCGGCTCGAGGTCAGCTCACCCGGAGCTGAGCGCCCGATCCGGCGGCCGGAGGAATGGCTCGCGGCGGTCGGCCGTCGCGTCAACGTCCGGCTCCGCGACGGCGATTCGGAGCTGGTGCTCGAGGGGAAGCTGCACTCCGTGGCCGGCGACGCCGCGGAGATCGAGGTTCGCGATCGCAGGGCAACACGGGCCGTCGGCTTCTCGATCGGAGCGGTGGTGGCTGCCCGGATCGTCGTCGACATCTGATGGCCGCGCCCGCGGTGACCCTGAGCGCACTTCGCGACCTCGCAGCGGCGACTCCGCTGAGTGAGGCCGACATCACGAGTGCGGTGGAGCAGGGGGTGGCGACCGCGTACCGGCGTCTCGTCGTCGACGATCCCCAGGTGAGGGCTCGAGTGGACCTCGAGTCGGGCACGTTTGCCGTCTACCGTATCGACGACGATGGCGTCGAGCACCCGCTGGAAGTCGAGGTCCCAGACTTCCCGCGGCAGGCCGCCGCCGCGGCGCGAACCGCCGTCGCCGAGCGCCTCGCGAGCCTCGAGCAGCGCAGAATCCTCGGCGAGGGCACGACCCAGCGGGGTGTGCTGCGCGACGCGATCGTCGAGCGGCGGATGGGATCGATCTGGTACGTCGATGCGGCCGGCGTCCCCGGCATGCTGCCTCCCGAGGAACAGATCCCCGGCGAGCGCCTCGCCATACGCGACCACATCAAGGTGGTGATCGTCGAAGGCCGGCGCAAGGGACCGGACGCCGTTGTCGTGGTATCTCGCTCGCATCCGCAGCTCGTGCAGCGCCTCATGGAACAGGAGGTCCCCGAGTTGCAGAGCGGCCAGGTCGTGATCCGCGCGATCGCCCGCGACCCCGGACGCAGGACCAAGGTCGCAGTGGATGCGCCCGAGGGCGATGTCGACCCGCAGGGAGCGTGCATCGGGAGAAACGGGGTACGCCAGCGGGCGGTCACCTCCGAGCTCGGCGACGAGCAAGTGCAGATCGTGGCCTGGTCAGCCGACCCGGCCACCTTGGTGATGAACTCGCTGATCCCCGCGGTCGCCCGCGCCGTCGAGCTGGACCCCGAGTCCCGAACGGCGCACATCTCGGTGGCCGCCGACCAGCTTTCCCTTGCGATCGGGCGTGGCGGCGAGAATGCGCGCCTCGCCGCGCGGCTGACCGGCTGGCGCATCGATATCCGCGGCGACGACCCCGAGGCAGACGGCCGCGTCGATCACGACGGCGCCGGAAGCGGTCACGCATGAGTGGCGCCACGCCGCTGCGGACGTGCGCCGGCTGCCGGTCGGTCCGGCCGAAGGCCGAGTTGGTGAGACTGGCGGTCATCGCTGCCTCCGGGCGGGTTACCCTTGACCCGTCTGGACGCTTTCCCGGCCGCGGCGCGTATCTCTGCCGGGAAACGGGTATCACCTGTCTGCGCCAGTCACGGCGCCACCGATCTCTGGCGCGCTCGCTGCGGGTCGGGGATGATGTAATCGACGAGCCCACCCTCGCCGCAGCGCTGGGGGAGCTCGTCACGGAGGAATCGACATAGCCACGGTCAAGAAAGTCACCCTGCCGGCAGGTCTCACGGTCGCTGAGCTCGCCGATCGCCTCGAGGTGTCGGGTCCCCAGCTGATCAAGTACCTGATGAGCAACGGCGTCATGGCCGCGCTCAACCAGACGGTCGACTTCGACACCGCGGCCCTGGCCGCCGACCACTTCGGCTTCGAAGCTGAGTCCGAGGATGCGGTCGCGGAGCAGGACAAGGACAACTCGCCTGCCGCAGGGCGGCGCAAACACCCCTTGATCGATCTCTCCAACGCCGCTCCGGGGACGCTGGTCCCCCGGCCGCCAATCGTGGCCGTGCTCGGCCATGTCGATCATGGCAAGACATCGCTCCTGGACGCGGTCCGCAAGACCAAGGTTGCCGCAGGCGAGGCCGGCGGGATCACCCAGGTGATCAGCGCATACCAGGTCGAGCGCAACGGCCGCCTGATCACGTTTATCGACACCCCGGGCCATGCGGCGTTCACGGCGATGCGCGCCCGCGGAGCGGACGTGACCGACGTGGCGATCCTGGTCGTGGCCGCCGATGACGGGGTCATGCCGCAAACCGAGGAGGCCATCCAGCACATCCACGCCGCGGGTGTACCGATCGTCGTGGCGATGAACAAGATCGACAAGGACGGAGTGAACCCCGATCGCGCGCTCCAGCAGCTAGCTGAGCGCGGCGTCGTTGCCGAGCAGCCCTACGGCGGCGATGTGCCGGTGGTGAGGACCAGCGCCAGGACCGGGGAAGGTATCGATGAACTTCTCGAGAGCGTGCTCACCGTCTCCGATATCTTGGTCGAGCCGAAGGCAGATCCCAACGGGCGCGCCGTCGGCACCGTGATCGATTCCCACCTCGAACGTGGTCGTGGCGCTATCGCAACCCTGGTGGTGCAGAACGGCACACTCCGTGTGGGCGACAACCTCGTCGCAGGCTCCGCATTCGGCAAGGTGCGCGCGCTCATCGACGACACCGGCAAGCGCGTCAAGGAAGCCGGGCCGAGCACACCGGTCGTGGTCACCGGGCTCTCCGACGTCTTGATGGCCGGGGAAATCTTCGAGGTGGTCGAGACCGAGCGCGGCGCACGCTCGAAGGCTGAGCAGCGCGGGTTCGCCGAGAAGCAGCGCTTGGCGCAACCGGTTCGTCGCATCACGCTCGCGGACCTGGCGCAGAACATCTCCGATGGGGAGATGAAGAGCCTCAACCTCGTCCTCAAGGCCGAGGCGAACGGCTCGCTCGAAGCGCTCCGTAGCCAGGTCACCCAGATCGAAGACCCGACCGTGAAGATCAAGGTGGTCGGTGAAGGCGTCGGCGCCGTGAGCGAATCCGACGTCAACCTCGCGGCCGTCACCGACGCGATCGTGATCGGCTTCAACGTGCGTCCCGACGACCATGCTCGCGCGGCCGCAGAGGAGCAGGGAGTCGACGTCCGCTTCTACGACGTCGTCTACCAGGTGACCGATGACATCGAGAAGGCCGTCAAGGGCCTCTATCAGCCCACCATGATCGAAGTCACCCAGGGCCGTGCCGAGGTTCGGCGCGTTTATCAGGTCGATGGCAAGCCGGCGATCGCGGGCTCCCACGTCCTCGACGGCAGGATCACGAGAAATGCGACGTGCCGCGTCCTGCGTGATTCGAAGGAGATCGCCCAGAGCCGCATCGACGCGCTCAAGCGCTTCAAGGACGACGTCCGCGAGGTCACCCACGGATACGACTGCGGCATCACGCTCGCCGACTTCAGCGATTTCCACGAGGGAGACATCCTGGAAGCCTTCACGATGGAGCAGCAGAACGCATGACGCTTCGCCCCGGGGCTCGCAGCCCGCGTCGCGAGCGGGTGGGCGAGCAGCTCCGTGAGGAGATCTCGGCCATGATGCTCAGCGGCATCAAGGATCCGAGGGTCCGACTGGCGTCGATCTCACGTGTCCGGGTGAGCCCGGACCTCCGCGAGGCGTGGCTCGCCGTGAGCGCACTCGGCGATGATGCCGACCGCCAGAACGTCGTCGAGGCACTCGGACACGCCGAGGGGTTCCTTCGTGCTCAACTGGGCAGGCGGCTCGAGAATCTGCGGAGTATCCCCCGACTCCACTTCGAGCTCGATGAGTCGATCGCGTACAGCGTGAGGGTGAGCACGCTCCTCAGAGAACTCGCCGGTGACCGCCCCGCCGAGGCTGCCGTGGAGGTTCCCGAATGACCGTCGCCGCCCCCACCGCGTGGCCGCGCCTCGAGGACGTCGTCGACCCGATCCGCCAGATCATCGACGGCACGGCACAGATCACGTGCCTTGCGCACAAGGACGCCGACGCCGACAGCCTCGGCTCCGCCCTGGGTTTCGCCATCGCACTGCGCACGAGGGGACGCGATGTTCGAGTCGTCGTTCCCGAGCCCCTGCCCCGGCTACTCGAGCACCTGGCGGGCTTCGAGACGGTTGAGACCGGTGGTGCGCCCCTCGGTGAAACGGTCTTCACCTTCGACTGCGCCACGCTGGGTCGCTTCGGTGAGCGCCGCCGCGAAGTCGAAAACGCGAGCACGGTCGTCAACATCGACCACCACTGGAGCAACACCGCATTCGGCACGATCAACCTCGTCGACGCATCGGCGAGCGCAACCGGCCAGGTGATCTACGGGCTGCTTCGCGAGCTCGGCATCCCGTTGAACCCCGCGGTCGCGACCAACCTCTACGCCGCACTGTTCACCGACACCGGCGGATTCCGGCACGAGAACACGACTGAGGCGTCCCTCCGCCTCGGAGCCGCACTCGTCGCCGCCGGGGCCGACCCGGGTTGGGTCGCGCTCAAGAGCTACAAGTCGCGCTCCCTCGCCCAGGTACGTCTTGAAGGCCTGGCGATCGCACGCATGCACTCCGAGATGGACGGCCGCCTGCTCTGGTCCGAGGTCACCGCGCCCATGCTCGAGGAGACCGGAGCCGACCTGCAGGATGCAGAGGGCATCATCGACGCGCTCCAGAGCATTGCGTCGATGCAGATCGCGATTCTCTTCAAGGAGCATTCAGCCGACCGAACCAAGATCAGCGTGCGCAGCCGTGACCCGATCGATGCCACCGAGGTCTGCACGCCATTCGGAGGTGGAGGTCACCGTCGCGCCGCGGGTGCCGAGTTCGGAGACCCGCTCCCCATCGCGGAGCGGAAGGTGCTCGAGGTGGCTCGCCGGTTGATCGACTCAGCAGGGTGACCGGAGTCGCCGCGCCGGGCGCCGGCCCTCGCCCCGGGTCGGCGGTCGCGCGCAGAGGAGGCGTGCTCCCCCTCGACAAACCGGCTGGGATCACGTCATTCGATGCCGTCCGCCAGGTCCGGCGCATCCTGGGCGAGCGACGCGTCGGTCACGCCGGGACGCTCGATCCCACCGCGACCGGGTTGCTGCCGATCTGCGTGGGACGCACCACTCGATTCGTCGACTACTTCCACGCCCAGCCCAAGACCTATCACTGCATCGTCCGTCTGGGCGAGCGGAGCGACACCTGCGACACCGAGGGGGTGGTGGTTGCGGGCGCCGACGCCGGGACGCTGTCGGCAGACCAGGTTCGTGCTGCGCTCACGCCCTTCGTCGGCGAGATCGACCAGATCCCACCGATGCACTCTGCGGTGAGGCACGAGGGCAGGCACCTGTACGAGCTTGCCCGTGCGGGCGAGGAGGTGGTCCGCGAGCCACGTCGAGTCACCATCTACTCAGCGGAGCTGGTCGATTTCCGGCCGGGCGCAGTCGCGGAAGCCGAGATCGTGGTCGTCAGCGGCAAGGGAGCGTACATGCGCGTCCTCGCCGCCGACCTCGGCGACGTGCTCGGCACGGGTGGGCTCCTCGGCTGGCTCTCCCGGACGAGCTACGGGCCCCTCCGGCTCGCCGATTCGATCACGCTCGACCAGCTCGGCGCGCTCGACGACCCCTGGCTCGCGCTCCTGCCGCCGGACGTCGCGGTGGCGCACCTTCCCGTGGTCAATCTCGGACCGGCGCAGGTGCAGCAGCTTCGGCGCGGCCAGTCGGTGTGGCTCCCGCGGGCAGTCCTCCCCGACGTCGCGGGGGAATGCCGGATGCACGACCCCACCGGCGAGCTGATCGGCATCGGAGAGCTGAACAGCGGCCTGCTCCGTCCGACCAAGGTGCTGGCCGGCTGAGACGCGATGGAACTGCTCCATGAGTTCCCCGCGGGTGAGGCGGGCGGCCCAGGGTCGGTGGTGACGATCGGCAGCTTCGACGGCGTCCACATCGGGCACCAACGCCTGCTCCGGCGAGTCCGGAGCGCCGCGGAACGCGGTCGCCGGCGCGCGGTCGCGGTGACCTTCGATCCGCATCCGCGGTGCGTCGTCGACCCGTCGGGGTGCCCGCCCCTGCTCTGCAGCCTTGACGACCGACTCGACCTGCTCCGTCAATCCGGTATCGATCGAGTGGTGGTCATCCCCTTCACGCGCGAGTTGAGTGGCTGGAGTGCCGATCGATTCGCGACGACCCTCGTCGAACGCCTGGGCATGCGCCTGCTCATGGTGGGGCCCGGCTTTGCCCTGGGGCGCGGGCGTGAGGGCAACCTGGCGGTGCTGGCACGTCTCGGCCGGGACAGAGGCTTCACGGTGAGCACGGTCGCGCCGGCGAAACGAGGCGGCCTGCCGGTATCGTCGGGGCGGGTCAGGGAGGCCGTTGCCGGGGGGACCTTCTCTGATGCGATCTCGATGCTCGGGCGCCCCTACGTGCTGGAGGGGATCGTCGAACGGGGCGAGGGTCGCGGCGCCGGCATGGGTGTGCCCACGGCCAACCTGAGCGTCGACCCCACGCGATGCATTCCCCTGGCGGGCGTCTACACAGGCTGGTTGAACTTCGGCGAAGGATGGCGCACGGCTGCGACCGGGATCGGCACTCGGCCGACATTCGGCGGCGGGTCGGTGACCGTCGAGGCACATGTGCTTGACTTCGCCGGCGACCTGTACGGGCGTTCGGTGCGACTCGCACTGGTCCGACGGCTGCGCTCCGAGCGTGCGTTCAGCTCGATTGCCGCGCTCAAGGCGGCAATGGCTCGCGACATCGAGCACACTCGGGACATCGCGCGGCGATCCTCGCCTCCCTCGTGACCGCGGCCGCCTTCCTGGTCATGAACCCGGCGAGCGCCGGTGGCCGCACGCATCGCGACTGGCCGGCGACCGCCGCGGCGCTGCGTGGCGCGGGGGTGACCTTCGATCTGCACATCACCGAAGCGGCGGGCGAGGCCACCGGGGCTGTTCGCGCCGCTCTGGCCGGCGGGTACCGCACCATCGTCGTCGTGGGCGGCGACGGCACCCTCAACGAGGTCGTCAACGGCTTCTTCGATGCTGAGGGGACGCCGATCGGCTCCGACGCCGTGCTCGCCCTGCTCCCGAGCGGCACCGGCGGCGACTTCCGGAGGGCCGTCGGGATTCCCGCCGACCTGGACGGCGCAGCGCGTCTCATCGCCTCGAGGTCGAGCCGCCGGATCGACGCCGGACGCATTGATTTCGCGGATGGCCGCTCGCGCTTCTTCATCAACATCGCCGACTGCGGCATGGGCGGCGAGGTGGTGGCGCGCGTCAACAGGAGTGTTCACAAGGGGGGAGGCATCCGCGGGAGCGCGATATTCCTGGGCACCTCCCTCACCACGCTGCTCGGGTACGTTTCACGCATCGCACGCATCGATGTCGATGGAATGCGCATCGAGCGCGACGTTCGAAGCGTCGTGGTTGCCAACGGCCAGTATTTCGGCGGCGGGATGCGCGTCGCGCCCGGTGCCAAGCTCGATGATGGCCGGTTCGACGTGGTCATCATCGGTGAGACGGGGCGGCTCCGCGCGCTCACCGGAATCCCCTCGCTGTACCGGGGCCGGCATGTCGCACGCCACGAGGTCGAGGTCCATCGCGCTCGAGTGGTGCGGGTGTCGTGCGACGGTGCGCCGATGCTCTTCGATGTCGAGGGAGAGCAGGTTGGGACGACTCCGGCCACGGTCACGTGCATCCCCGGGGCGCTCACCCTTGTGTGCCCGCGCCTGGCGCAGGCCGCTGATGGTTGATCTCCTGTTAGACTTGCGGCGAACAATCGTGCCAATCGTCAGATCCAAATCCGAGATAATCGCGGAGCATCGGCGCCACGAAACGGACACCGGCTCCACCGAGGTCCAGGTGGCAGTGCTGTCTGAACGTATCAGCTCGCTCACCGAACACCTTCGCGATCACCCCAAAGACCATGCGTCGCGCCGCGGGTTGCTCAAGCTTGTCGGCCAGCGCCGCCGGTTGCTCGACTACCTGTCGGGAACTGACGTCGAGCGCTACCGCGCACTGATCGGGCGCCTCGGTCTGCGCCGATAGTGTCAGTCGCGGCCACGAATCAGACCCAAGAAACACACACCATCAACCGACCCGGTGCCGGCACGTTCCGGCGACGTCGCACTCACAGGTGAGACGTTGGGGTCCGTGTATCAGGAAGCGGTGCCGCAGCTCCAGCGCGAGCCGCAAGCCCTGATGCCCAGTCCCCAACACCTCACCGCTGTCGAGCGCGGCGAAGCGGAGTTGCTCCGGCGCGGGTCACCACCAGGAGACACGCGTGGCCATCCCCGACAATCTCAAGAAAACATTTGAAACGGACTTCTGCGGCAAGCGACTGATCGTCGAAACCGGCTACATCGCCGAGCAGGCGAACGGCGCGGTGATGCTGCGCCTCGGTGACACCGCGCTGCTGGTCACAGCGGTCGCTTCCAAGGCGCCGCGCGAAGGCATCGACTTCTTCCCGCTGACCTGCGACTACGAAGAGAAGCTCTACGCCGCGGGTCGGATTCCGGGATCGTTTCCTCGACGTGAGGGGAGGCCCAGCGAGGCTGCGACCATCACGAGCCGGATGATCGACCGCCCGATGCGGCCGCTCTTCCCCAAGGACTTCCGCAACGACGTCCAGATCGTCGCGACCGTGCTGAGCACGGACCAGGAACAGGATCCCGCGACGCTTGCCGTCACCGGTGCCTCCTGCGCCCTGCAGATCAGCGGCATCCCGCACGGCGGACCGGTGGCGTGCGTTCGCGTCGGCATGCTCGACGGGCAGCTGATGCTCAACCCGACTCTCACGCAGATCAATGAGTCCGCGCTCGACCTGATCGTCGCGGGCACGTGGGACGCCATCGTCATGGTGGAGGCGGGGGCGCATCAGATCTCCGAGCACACGATGCTCGACGCCCTGCGCATGGCGCACGACGAGATCCGCAAGCTCGTCGAGTTCCAACGCGGGATGCACGATTCGATCGGCAAGCCGGCCATGAGCTACCCGTCGCAGAAGGTGTCCCCGGACATCACTGCCGCCGTGCACGAGCACGTGGCTTCCCGGATCGCCGGCGCCGCGCGCAACTCCGACAAGGCTTCGCGCGAAGCGGCGCTCGATGCGCTCCAGCAGGAGACCGTGTCGGCACTCGAGGAGCGCTTCCCCGACGCCCGCTCCGACATCGGCAAGGCGTATGAGTCGGAGGTCAAGAAGGCGGTGCGCGCCGCGATCCTCCATGAAGGCATCCGTCCGGACGGACGCCGTACGGACGAGATCCGTCCCATCTGGTGCGAGGTCGGCGTCCTGCCACGTACCCACGGCTCGGCGCTGTTCACCCGCGGACAGACGCAGGCCCTCTCCGTCGTCACCATCGGTTCCGGTCAGGATCAGCAGAAGATCGACGGCCTCGGCCTCGAGAACTTCAAGCGGTTCATGCACCACTACAACTTCCCGCCGTTTTCGGTCGGGGAGGCGAGGCCGCTGCGTTCCCCGGGCCGTCGCGAGATCGGCCACGGCGCTCTCGCCGAGCGGGCGGTCCACAACGTGATGCCCGATGACGAGAAATTCCCGTACGTCGTGCGCATCGTCACCGAGATCCTGTCGAGCAACGGCTCGACCTCGATGGCATCGGTGTGCGGCTCCTGCCTCGCCCTCATGGACGCCGGCGTTCCGCTGGTGGCGCCTGTCGCGGGCATCGCGATGGGGCTGATCACCGACGAGGGTGCCGAGCACACGGCGATCCTCAGCGACATCCAGGGGATGGAGGACGCGCTCGGCGACATGGACTTCAAGGTCGCCGGCTCGGCCACTGGGATCACCGCCATGCAGATGGACTGCAAGATCAGCGGCCTCAGCTGGGACCTGATGGAGCGCGCGCTCGAGCAGGCCCGCGTCGGCAGGCTTCACATTCTCGGAAAGATGTCCGAGGCACTCGCCGCCCCGCGCACCGAGCTGAGCCCGTGGGCCCCACGCATCGAGGTCATCAACATCAACCCCGACAAGATTCGCGACGTGATCGGACCGGGCGGCAAGATGATCCGCAAGATCGTCGAGGAGACGGGTGCCCAGATCGACGTGGAGGACGACGGTCGCGTGTTCATCGCGTCGGCAAACGCAGCGTCGCGCGAGCAGGCGGTTGCCATGATCCACGACCTCACCGACGACATCGAGATCGGCAGGATCTACAAAGGCAAGGTGTCGCGCCTGATGGGCTTCGGTGCCTTCGTCGAGATCATGCCCAAGAAGGAGGGTCTGGTCCGGATCGGCCAGCTCGCCGAGCACCATGTCGACAAGGTCGAGGACGTCGTCAACATCGGCGACGAGATCATGGTCAAGGTGATCGAGGTCGATGACCGGGGTCGCGTCAACCTCTCCCGTCGCGAGGCGATCCGCGAGCTGTCCAAGCAGCAGGAAGCCGCGGGCAACGGCGCCGGCGGGCCCGCGTAGCGAGCCACCGGTTTTGGCGTCTCAGCGACCGGCCGTCGCTGTCGTGGGTGCGACCGGTGCCGCCGGGGGCACGCTGGTGCGCATCCTCGGCGAACGCGCCTTCCCGGCGTCGGCGCTGTCGCTCTACGCGAGCGCTCGCAGCGCGGGCCGGCGGGTGAGCACACACCTCGGCGACATCGAGGTGCGTGAGCTCAGCGGCGATGCGCTGCGCGGCGCGGACATCGTTTTCTTCGCGGCCGGGGCGGATACCTCGCGCCGTCATGCGCCGGGAGTTGCCGATGCCGGCGGCGTCGCCGTCGATAAATCGAGCGCGTATCGCATGGACCCGAGCGTGCCGCTGGTCGTTCCCGAGGTGAACCCGGCCGCGCTGGGGCGGCATCGGGGCATCGTGGCCAACCCCAACTGCGTCGCGATCCCGCTCACCATCGTGCTCGCGCCGCTGCAACGCGCCTACGGTCTCCGCCATGTGACCGCGGCGACGTACCAGGCCGCCACCGGCGCCGGTCTCGGCCTGGCAGGCGAGCTCGAAGCCCAGGCACGCGATGATGCTGCGGGCCTCGCGCCGACCGCGCACGTGTACCCGCACGTGCTCCACGGCAACGTCGTGCCCGGTGGCTGGACCATGCAGGGGGACGACACCGAGGAGGAGGTCAAGGTCATCGCCGAGACCCGGCGCGTCCTCGACGCGCCCGAGCTCGCGATGAGCGTGACCACCGTGCGGGTCCCCGTGGCGATCGGCCACAGTGCGGCGGTCTGGATCGAGCTCGAAGGCCCGGCAGACCCGGATGCGGTACGCGTGCTGCTGCGCGCCTCGCCCGGCATCGCGGTTGTCGACGATCCGGCGGCGCAGCGTTACCCGATGCCGCGGTCGGTCGCCGGCAGTGACGACGTCCAGGTGGGACGGATCCGGCGTGATCCCGGTCGCGAGCACGGCATCGCGCTGTTCTTCAGTGCCGACAACCTTCGCAAGGGCGCCGCAACCAATGCCGTGCAGGTCGCGGAGCTGCTCCTGCGGGACACGTGAGGGCGCGCTGGATGGACCGCCCGGGCAAGCCCCGTGTGGTGCACTAAACTCCGCCAATGGTGGCGACGACCGAGGAGGTGCTCGAGCTCCACGGACGGGTTCGCGAGTGCACCGCCTGCCCGCTGCACCTCACCCGCACCCAGGCGGTGCCCGGGTACGGCCCGGTGACCGCCCGCGTGATGGCAGTCGGTGAAGCGCCGGGCGAGAACGAGGACCGTGAGGGCAAGCCCTTCGTCGGCGCGGCGGGTCGTCTGCTCACGAGCCTGCTCGAGTCGGCAGGGCTCGACCGACGCGACATCTACATCACCAATATCGTGAAGTGCCGCCCACCGCGCAACCGCGATCCCGAACCCCTCGAAGTCGAAGCCTGCAGCCATTTCCTCGATGAGCAGATCGACCTGCTCCAGCCCGACGTGATCCTCCTGCTCGGACGTCACGCGCTGACACGATTGCTCCCGGGCGCCGGCGGGATCTCACGCCTGCACGGGGAACGGGTGCGTCACAACGACCGCGTTTTCGTTCCCCTGTACCACCCGGCTGCGGCGCTCTACAACGGGGGCCTCAAGGAGACCCTCGAAGCCGACATGCGGCGTGTCCGTGGATACCTCGCGGATGCCGAGGCGGCGCGGGCACGGCGGGCAGGTGGCGCGTCTGCTTCGGAGCTGCGCAGAGTTGCAGCCAGCGCAGGCGGTGACCAGATGGATCTCTTTTGATCGAGGCGCCCAGCTCGGCTCAACTCACGCTGATTCCGCTCGGCGGGCTCGGCGAGATCGGCCGCAACATGCTGGCACTCAGCTGCGGCAACGACATCGTCGTCATCGACACCGGGCTGATGTTCCCGGAGCAGGAGATGCTCGGCGTCGACCTGGTCATCCCCGACATCGCATGGCTGCAGGAGCGTGTCGCGAACATTCGCGGCATCGTGCTGACACACGGCCACGAGGACCACATCGGTGCGCTTCCCTACGTGCTGCCGCGCCTCCCGGTGCCGGTCTACGGCACGGCGTTGACCCTGGGATTCCTCCGCAACAAGCTGCGCGAGCACGGACTCATCGAGACCACCGAACTGCACACCGTGCGTCCCGGCGATTCGCGCACGCTCGGGTGTTTCGAGGTCGAGTGGGTGCACGCAACCCATTCCATCCCGGATGCATGCGCCCTGGTGGTCCGCACGCCCGCCGGCGTCATCGTCCACTCCGGTGACTTCAAGATCGACAGCACGCCCGTGCAGGGAGAGCCGCCCGATCTGGCGCGGCTTGCGCGCGTCGGTGACGACGGCGTGCTCCTCCTGCTCAGTGACAGCACCAACGCCGAGCAGGAGGGGACGACGCCGAGCGAGCGCACCGTCGGCGAAGGCCTCGCGCCCATCTTCGCGGCCGCGCAGGGGCGCATCCTGATGGCGACGTTTGCGTCCAACATCTCGCGTCTGCAGCAGGCGATCAACGCCGCGCAGGCATGCGGGCGGCGCTGCTTCATCGTGGGACGCTCGATGCTCAAGAACATCAAGGTTGCCGAGGAACTGGGCTACCTGCACGTGCCGCCGGGCACGTTCGTCACGCCCAAGGAGCACGAGCGCATCCCCGACAACGAGCTCGCGATCCTTTGCACCGGCGCGCAGGGAGAGCCACTCTCGGCGCTGGTGCGCATCGCTGCAGGCGAGCATCGGATGGTCAGCCTGCGCGAGGCGGACACGGTGATCATCAGCGCCAACCCCATACCTGGCAACGAGGAATCGGTGCACCGCACCATCAACAACCTGTACCGGCGCGGCGCACGTGTCTTCAACTCCTCGCGTCACGGGGTGCACGCCTCGGGTCACGCAAGTCGCGAGGAGCTCAAGCTCCTGCTCACGCTCACGCGGCCGCGGTACTTCATCCCGGTGCACGGCGAGTACCGTCACCTGGCGCTCCACGCAGCCCTCGCTCGGTCGGTGGGCATCCCCGCTGAGCGGGTCCTCGCCATCGACAACGGGACCGTGATCGCGGTCGATGAGCACGGGGTTCGCGTCACCGGCGAGCGGGTGCGCACGGGCTACGTCTACGTCGACGGACTCAGCATCGAAGAGGCTGGTGACGTGGTGTTTCGCGACCGCCAGCAGCTCGCTCAGGACGGTGTGATCCTGGTGGTCGTCACCGTCGAGCGCTCCAGCGGAGTCGTGGTTGCCGGACCCGACCTGGTCTCCCGGGGGTTCGTCGCCGACGACGCCGAGGTGCTGTTTGAGGAGGCCCGCGAACACGTCCTGTCGCTGGTGTCCCGGCTGACCCCCGACGCCGGCTACACCGCCTGGCAGGGCGCGATTCACGAGGGGCTGTCGCGCTTCCTCTACAAGAAGACCAAGCGGAGGCCGCTCATTCTGCCGCTGGTCACCGAGGTCTGAGACTCGAAAGAGAGTCTCCGCGACAACACAGTCGTGTAGTATGGGCACGGATGTTCGCCGCGCGTTTCCTCGTTGACCCGTCCCGGCTCGTCGCATTTGCGGCGGTCGATTTGCTGATAGCATCGGGCCCGACCCAGGGGCCCCGGTAGCCCGTCCTCCACGCGTTCCACATCGAGTTCACGACATGGCTCGCTCCGCCCCAACCCGTCCCACGCGCAAGCGCGCGCCGTCGAAGCGGCCGGCGCCGCGCCCACGGTCACGCGCCTCGACGTCGTCGCGCTCCCCGCTCTTCCATCGCGATCTCCGCCGTGAGCTGACGGGGATCGGCGCGATCGGCGCCGGCGTGATCCTGGCGGCGGTCCTGATCCTTCCGGGCGGCGGCGCTCTGGCCGGACCGGTGCACGATGGGCTCTTCGGGGCCTTCGGCGTCGGGGCCTGGATCGGCGTCGCCGGCCTGGTGCTCACCGGCGTCCGGCTGTGCGTTACCCCCGAGTGGCGCGCTGGGACGCTCGCGGCCCTGGGCAGCGCCGTCGCGATGGTCGCCCTGCTGGGGTTGACTGGGATGGTCGGCCCCGCCGACGCTGGTGCCCTGGGACGCTGGACCGGTTCCGGCGTCGAGCGCGTCCTGGGTGGGGCCGGCTCCGCGGCGGCGCTTGTGGTTGTGGCCTTCCTCGGGGTCATCCTCGCCACCGACCTCCGGACCGGTACGGTGATCCGGGCCCTCGCCCGGTGGTTCGCGGCTGAGGGAGAGGGGCTGCGTCGCGAGCGGACGCATGCAGGCGCGCAGGTGCGACCGTTCCCGGCGGTCTCGCCTGAGCCCGCGGCCGAGTTGACCGGCGTGCCCATGGTGCTGCCCTTCGCTCCGCCGAGGACGATGCCACCGCCGCCGACCGCGTTCCTCGACCCTGAGGAGCCCCAGGCGACCGGCGAGGACCTCGGCGAGCACGGCTTCACACGCGAGTTCGAAGGCGTCCCGGCGGTCCCGGGCGGTACGCCGGTGCCGGTCATCGGCCCGGTCCCCGAGGTGGGCCTCGGTCATGCGGTGATCCTCAGCGATGAGCCGGAGAAGGTCTGGGTCCTGCCCACACCGGAGCTCCTTGACACCATCACCGGCAAGCGCGAACGACTCGCCGCTGAAGTTCGTGCCACAGGTGACAAGATCGTGAGCACCCTGCAGTCGTTCGGCATCGAAACACGCATCGTCGGAGCCAACAGTGGCCCGACCGTCACGCAGTACGAGCTGCAACCGGCGGTGGGTGTCCCGGTGCGCCGGATCCTCGGCTACCAGACCGACCTCGCGCTTGCTCTGGCAGCGCCGATCCGCATCCAGCCGTTCATCCCGGGGAAATCGGCGATCGGCGTCGAGGTGCCCAACAAAGCCGCCCAGCTGGTGAGCCTGAAGGAGACGATCGAGTCGCCGGCGTTCACCGACCGGCGCAACAAGCTGAGCGTCGCACTCGGCGCCGACGTCAGCGGCCATCCGGTGATCGGTGATCTCACGCGCATGCCACACCTGCTCATCGCGGGCGCCACAGGCAGCGGCAAGTCGGTCTGCATCAACGCGGTGCTTGGTGGCTTCCTGCTCCAGGCCACTCCCGCGCAACTCAAGATGATCCTCATCGACCCCAAGCGCGTCGAGCTGTCCAACTTCGGCGACCTGCCCCACCTGCTGGTCCCGGTGGTCGTCGAACCCGAGGCGGCCGTCGCGTCGTTGCGCTGGGCGGTGAAGGAGATGGAGGAGCGGTACAAGCTCTTCGCATCCCACGCCGCGCGAAATATCGTCGCGTTCAACGAGAAGGCACCCGGCCTCGGCGTCGCGCCCCTGCCGTACATCGTGATCGTCATCGACGAACTGGCCGACCTGATGATGGTCGCGGCGGGGGAGATCGAGGATCTGATCTGCCGGATCGCGCAGCTCGCGCGTGCGGTGGGGCTCCACCTGATCGTGGCGACGCAGCGCCCCTCGGCGGACATCATCACCGGGCTCATCAAGGCGAATATCCCGAGTCGCGTCGCGTTCGCGGTCTCGAGCGGCGTCGATTCGCGGGTCATCCTCGACGAGATGGGGGCGGAGAAGCTGCTCGGGCGTGGCGACATGCTGTATCTGCCCATCGACGAGGGCAAGCCGCGCCGCCTGCAGGGTGCCTTCGTCAGCGATCGCGAGCTCGACACGCTGATCGGCCACTGGAAGCTCCAGGGGAAACCGGACTACCAGGAGGAGATCTTCACCGTCGAGGCCACGGTGTCGTGGGCACGCGATGCGTCGAAGCGTGATCCGCTCTTCGCCAAGGCTGCGCACACCGTTGCGGCCGAAGGCCGTGCGGCCGCGTCGCTTCTCCAGCGCAAGCTCAGCGTCGGGTACACGCGCGCGGCCCGGCTCATCGACCAGCTCGCCGAGCACGGCGTGGTTGGTCCCTTCGAGGGCAGCAAGTCGCGCGCCGTCCTCATGGACGTGTTCCAGGTGGACGAGCTGCTCGCCGACCTGGGCGACGAGTAGCCACCAGTCGCTCGGGCCGCCAGGGAGCGGCCCGCCGTCGGCGCTGCCCGGCGGCGCAGGTCGTTATCCTCATCACCCATGGCGCAGGACCACAGCTTCGACGTCGTCAGCGAGTTCGACCGCCAGGAGCTTGTCAACGCCGTGGACCAGGCCCGGCGCGAGATCACGACCCGGTACGACTTCAAGGGGATCACGGTGGAGATCACCCTCGAGGACGAGACGATCACGCTGCTCACCGGGACCGACACGCAGCTCAAGTCGATCATCGACGTCCTCCAGAGCAAGGCGCACCGGCGAGGGATCGACCTGAAGGTGCTCGATCCCCAGAAGCCCGAGCCTGCCGCCAAGGGCAACGTCCGCCAGCTGATCAAGCTTCGCAAGGGGATCGGCGAGGAGCTGGCGCGCGATCTCACCAAGCGGATTCGCGGCCAGCATCCGAAAGCCCAGGTTCGGACGCAGGGCGACCAGCTGCGGGTCTCGAGCAAGGACAAGGACGAGCTCCAGGCGGTCATCCAGCAGCTCCGCGACCTCGATCTTGACGTGCCGTTGCAGTTCACCAACTACCGGTGACCCGGCGCCGCCTGGACTGCGCCTCGCTCCCGCCCGGCCTCGATGGCTGACTTGGAGCCGTTCCCGGATCTCGGCTCCGGCGATCTCCTCCCGATGCTCGCGACGGCGTTTCCCGAAGCGGTATCGCTCGGGCGCGCTCTGGCCGGCGCCGGCCTGACCATCGCGGTCGCGGAGTCGTGCACCGGGGGGCTGCTCGGCGCGACCCTGACATCGGTCGCGGGCTCGTCGATGTACGTCCGCGGTGGCGTGATCGCTTATGCGGATGACGTGAAAGCGGAGCACCTTGGCGTCGGCCGCCACCTGCTCGCGACCCACGGCGCCGTGAGTCCCGAGGTCGCCGGCGCGATGGCGTCAGGCGTCCGCACTCGATTCCAGGCCAGCGTCGGCGTGGGGATCACCGGCGTCGCCGGTCCGGACGCGAGCGAGCACAAGCCGGCCGGACTGGTGTTCGTCGCCGTCGCCGATGCCACGACCGTGCGGGTCATCCGCCTCGACGAGGATCGGGGCCGCGAACCGAACCGCGCCGGTGCGGTCCGGGCAGCCCTCCGCCTCGCTGAGGATGCCGTTGAAGAGATCCGCGGGTCACGTCCGGCGGAGCGGTGAGGCCGGTGATCTCCGCTCCGCGCCGGCTGTTCCTGAACGGGCAACTTCGGGCTTGTCACGTCCTCCCCAAGGTTGTACAGTACAAATGTTCGCCCCACCCGGTGAGCCCGGACGCGCCGCCCGTCGCGACGCCCCAACGGCATCCTCGGCCGCACCTCCAATCAATTCCACCACCCCTTGGAGTACAGCTTTGACGAACATACTAACAAGTCGTACCATCGACACTGTCGAGCCGGTCGTAGAAGTGAACGGGCGGCGTGCTCGAGCGCCCCGTGAAGACAGGAGTGAGCCGGTGACGACGGAGCGGGAGCGAGCGCTGCAGACAGCGCTCGGACAGATCGAGCGAGCCCACGGAAAGGGAGCGATCATGCGTCTCGGCGACGTACACGCTCAGCACATTGACATCATTCCGACCGGTGCTCTGACCCTGGACATCGCACTCGGCGTGGGCGGGATCCCGCGCGGCCGCATCGTCGAGGTGTACGGGCCGGAGTCGTCCGGAAAGACGACTCTCACCCTGCACATCATCGCGGAGGCTCAGCGTCGCGGCGGCGTCGCCGCATTCATCGACGCGGAGCACGCGCTCGATCCGCAGTACGCGTCGCGCATCGGGGTGAACACCGAGGAACTGCTGATCTCGCAACCGGACACCGGTGAGCAGGCGCTCGAGATCGTCGAGGTGCTGGTGCGCAGCGGCGCTGTGGACGTGGTCGTGATCGACTCGGTCGCCGCCCTGGTCCCCAAAGCCGAAATCGACGGTGAGATGGGGGACAGCCATGTCGGCCTCCAGGCCAGGCTGATGTCCCAGGCGATGCGCAAGCTGACGGCCGCGATCAGCCGCTCCAATACCTCGGTCATCTTCATCAATCAGCTCCGCGAGAAGATCGGAGTGATGTTCGGCAACCCCGAGGTCACGACCGGCGGCCGGGCGCTGAAGTTCTACGCCTCGGTGCGGATGGACATCCGCAAGATCGACTCCATCAAGCAGGGCCTCGATGTGGTCGGCAGCCGCGTCAAGGTCAAGGTTGTCAAGAACAAGGTGGCGCCCCCATTCCGGTCTGCTGAGTTCGACATCCTCTACAACGAGGGCATCTCGTACGCCGGGAGTGTGCTTGACATGGGGATCGACACGCACATCATCGACAAGAGCGGCGCGTGGTTCTCCTACGGCGACATGCGCCTCGGTCAGGGTCGCGAGAACGTTCGGGATTTCCTGCGCCAGAATCCCGACCTCCTCGAGGAGGTGGCGGCGAAGGTTCGTATCGCGGCGCTGCCGGAACCAGTCCTCCACGACGCCGTCGTCGAGTTGAACGGCGAAGTGCCGCCACTGCCCACGCCGATCTCCTGACGCGGGGCTCTGCGACCGTGAGGGACCTCGCTCCGCCCGCGATGCCTGACAGTGCGGACGCCGCGGAGGATGCAGCCTTGCGCATCCTCCGTGGCGCCGGACAGGCAGCGGCCTCACTGCAGCGCAAGCTCGAACGGCGCGGCTACACAGCGGACGCTTCGAATGAGGCAGTTCGCCGCTGTGTCGCCACCGGGTATGTCAACGATGCGGCGATGGCCGAATCGGTCGCAGCCCGGCATCGCCGAGCCGGGCACGGACGCGCCCGGGTGGCGGCGGATCTCAAGGCGAGAGGCGTCGCACCAGAGCTCATCACCGAGGCGCTCGACGGTCAGACCGACACCGAGGAAGCCGCCGCAATGGCGGTGGCACTGCAACTCTGGGAGCGCACGGAGGCACGCGGATCTCGCGACCAGCGATCGCGAATGCGCATTGCTGGAGCGCTGCAGCGGCGGGGCTTCTCGTCGTCCCTGATCGCCCGGGTGCTGCGCGGATTGACCTGACCGTCAAACTCAGAGGATGGAGTACACACACCTCGGCCGTTCCGGACTCTCCGTCAGTCGCCTCTGCCTCGGCACCATGAACTTCGGCCCCGAGACCGACGAACCGACATCCCACCAGATCATGGACGCTGCGCTGGACGCGGGCCTCAACTTCTTCGACACCGCCAACGTCTACGGCTGGAAGAAGGGCGAGGGCATCACCGAACAGATCATCGGCCGCTGGTTCGCTCAGGGTGGAGGGCGTCGCGAGAAGGTGGTGATCGCGACCAAGCTCTACGGCTCGATGAGCGACTGGCCCAATGACACGTTCCTCTCGGCGCGCAACATCCGCAACGCATGCGAGGGATCCCTCCGGCGCCTGCAGACCGATCACATCGACCTCTATCAGATGCACCACGTCGACCGGAGCACACCGTTCGACGAGATCTGGGAGGCGATGGAGGTGCTGGTCCAGCAGGGCAAGGTGCTGTACGTCGGCTCGTCAAACTTCGCCGGCTGGACGATCGCGCAGGCCCAGGAGGCAGCGCGAGCTCGTCACTTCCTCGGGCTGGTCAGCGAGCAATGCCTCTACAACCTCGTCGAGCGTCACGTGGAGGAGGAGGTCGTCCCGGCCGCGCTCCACTACGGCGTCGGCATCATCGCCTGGAGTCCGTTGATGCGTGGACTGCTCGGGGGCATCCTCGCCAAGCAGCGTGACACCGGCCGGTCGGCGTCGGAGACCACCCAGAATCTGCTCACCAAGCACCGCGACAAAGTCGAGCGCTACGAGGCGTTTTGCACGCGGCTTGGCGAGCATCCCGCAGCCGTCGGGCTGGCATGGCTGCTGCGTCAGCCTGGCGTCACCGGGCCGATCGTCGGGCCCCGGACCACCGACCAGTTCCAGAGCAATCTCCATGCGCTCGACGTCCACCTCGACGACGCGGCGCTCGAGGAGCTCGACGCGATCTTCCCGGGTCCAGGACCGGCGCCCGAGGTCTGGGCCTGGTAGCAGCCAGGATCAGGTGCCGGCGGCGGATGCGGCGGTGGTGCGCTCGTAGCGCACCACCGGGCCAAGGATGATGAACGTGGCGATTGACAGCAGGAGCCCGAGGATCACCAGCCCGTCGATGTAGAGCAGGTGCGCTGCAAACCCCCCGATGACCGCCCCGAGGGCGCCGCCGCCGGCGAGCGCGACGGTATAGAACGACATGAGCGCTGATCGATCCGCACTCAAGCTCTCCGAGCAGTCCGCCAGGTAGGTCACTGCGGCGGGGCCGAAACCCGCCAGCCAGAGGATGCCGAGCACCAGGAAGGGCACGATCAGCAGCATGCCGACGATCGGCAGGTGGTTGATGGCGAAGAGGGCGGCCATGGTCAGCCAGGCCCCGGGGACGGCTCGGCGCATCACAACGGCGGGACCGAGGCGGGCGACGAAGGGTGTCCACAGGATGATGCCGATCAGAAAGACGGCGATCCAGCCGATCAGGAACAGGCCGATGACTCGCACGTCGAAATGGTGGATCAACGACTGCGACGGCATTGCGTGGCGACGTAGCAGCGCTGGTAGGTTGCCGACGAACGCGCCGATGAGCGCGAACGACATGATCCAGGCAGGGAGGAAGGTACGCATCGGACCGGGCCCGATGGCGGCTTGAAACACGACCCGAAGTGGATGCACCGGCAGCGGAGGAATGCGCGGAACCAACACCAGGCAGACAATCGCCGCGAGGGCGTACAAGCTCGCGAGCAGGATGAACGCCCCTCGATGCAACCCGTAGTACGAGACTGAGCCCAGCCCGAACCCACCCGCGTAGCCGATCAGCGTCGAGGCCTCGAATGCGCCGCTCGCGCCGGCACGGCGCCGACGATCGCCCGACGTCGCTGCTGCCACGGTCCCCAGCGCAACCGGAACGAATGCGGCGGCACCGAGACCTTCGAGCATGCGCGCGCCGCCAAGTTGTGCCGGTCGCACTCCGAAATAGAGGAGCAACACCGCGACGACGCACACCATCGGGCCGGCAACCAGGAACTTCCGGCGGCCGAAACGATCGGCATAGCGAGCCAGGATGGGAGCGAAGATCATCTCGGTCAGCGCTTGAGATGCACCCACCAAACCGATGGCGACGCCGCTGGGCTTGCCGCCTGCCAGGTCGCTGATCCTGAACTGGACGGCCACGCCGGCACCCACCGCCCCGACGCGGAGCAGACCGCTTGCAACGAGCAACGCACCAATCGCTCGCGGGCCTGTGTTGCTCAGCTCATCATCGCCGGGTGCATCGAGCACTGTGGCAACTTCGCGGTCCGTCACGCTCCTAGGGTAGCCCGCCACGACGCATTGATCGAAACATGCGGGTAACCCCTTTGGCTCGTACAATGAGACGGTCTTCCGTCGTGAACGACCGGCCAGAAGCGGGCCGGCCCCGACCGGATCGTCGAGACGCTGTGGGTCTCGCCCCGGTCCCTTTCCCGGCGTGAGGCGTTCCAAGCAGGGCGCATCGCGCCCGACCTCCGAGGTTCCATCCCATCGGCATCGAGATCCTCGCCCTGGTAGGGCTAGTGATTGTTGCGGCCGCGTTTGCGGCTGCAGCCCTCATCTACGCGCGCAGAACGGTGGCGCAAAGCCGCATCACGCACGACGTAGATGCCGAGCGCCGTCTCGATCAGGTCCGCGCAACCGAGCAGGAAGCAAAGTCGGTGCTGCTCGCGGCCAAGGAGGAAGCGGCACGGCGGCGCGACGAGGCTGAGGCGGAGGTACGTGAGCGCAGAGCGGAGATCGCACGCCTCGAACAGCGGACCAATCAACGCGAGGAGGGGCTCGAGCGCCGGCTCCGCGAGCTGGATTCGAACGAACAACGCCTGACCCGTCGCGAATCCGAACTGGAGACCCTGCGCCAGACCGTCGAGGACGAGCGGGGGCTCATCACCAGGGAGCTCGAACGCGTGGCTGCGCTCTCCGAGCAAGAGGCCCGCGTCGAGGTCGTCCGCAGCGTCGAAGGCGAACTGGTTCCGGAGATCGCCGAGCGGATCCGTCAGGCCGAGACACAGGTTCGCGAGGAGGCCGCCGAACGCAGCCGCGAGATCCTCATCGCCGCCATGCAGCGCCAGGCGTCCGAGCAGAGCGGCGAGGCGTCGGTCACGGTCGTCCATCTCCCATCGGACGAGCTCAAGGGCAGGATCATCGGACGGGAGGGGCGCAACATCCGTGCGCTCGAGGCGGCCACGGGCGTCGATGTCATCGTCGACGACACGCCCGAGGCAATCGTGCTCAGCTCCTTCGACCCGGTGCGCCGCGAGATCGCCAGAGCCACGCTCGAACGGCTCTTCAGCGACGGGCGCATCCATCCGGCGCGGATCGAGGAGATGGTGGTCAAAGCCCGCAACGAGCTGGCCCAACAGATCAAGCACGAGGGCGAGCAGGCCTGCCAGGACATCGGCCTCACCAACGTGCATCCCGAGCTGGCGCGCTTGCTGGGCACGCTGCGCTACCGCAACTCTTATGGCCACAACGTGCTCTCCCACAGTAAGGACACCGCCGCGATCGCCGGGATGATCGCCGCAGAGATCGGGTTCGACGAGCAGACCGCCAAGGAGGCAGCCCTCTTCCACGACATCGGGAAGGCGGTCGAACACGATGTCGACGGTCCCCACGCCATCGTGGGAGGCGAAATCCTCGCACGGCTCGGGCGTCCAGCCGCGGTGGTGCAGGCCGTCCGGTCCCACCACTACGACGAGGAGCCGCGATCGCCTGCCGCGGCGATCCTCATGACGGCGGATGCGATCAGCGCCGCCCGCCCGGGTGCGCGCAGAGAATCGCTCGCCTCGACGATCAAGCGCCTCGAACGCATCGAGGCAATCTCCAACGAGTTCCGCGGCGTCGAGCGGAGCTTCGCGGTCCTCGCCGGGAAGGAGCTGCGGGTTCTCGTCAAACCAGACGAGATCAGCGATGACGAGGCGCAGATCATGGCCCGACAGATCGCCAAGCGTCTGCACGGCGAGGGAAGCTACAGCGGCCGCGTCAAAGTGGTCGTCCTGCGCGAAACGCGCAGCGTCGAGTACGCGAAGTAACGATTGCATCGCGCTGGCCGGTGCTCCGCGGTGCGGGGGGCGACAATCGCGGCCGATAATGACGACGTCCTACTCACCGCCCTCACATGACGCCCCCGGGGTGACATCCCCTTTGGAAATTCTCAAAGTCTCAGCAACGAGCAAGCCGGTCGCCGTCGCCGGCGCGATCGCCGGTGTGGTGCGCACACAGAAGAGGGTCGAGGTCCAGGCGATCGGCGCCGGGGCGATCAACCAGGCGATCAAGGCGATCGCCATCTCGCGCGGCTACGTCGCGCCGGGCGGTCTCGATCTGGTCTGCATCCCGTCATTCATCGATATTTCCATCGACGGCGAGGAGCGCACCGGCATCCGTCTGGTCGTCGAAGTCCGCTAGCCTCGTCCCTCGCGTCCCATGGCCGCGGGAGCACACTGCTAGGCTTCGACGATGCCCACCCCGGTACCGATCCTCAGCGACTCGGCGCGAGGTTTCCGCCCGCTCCCGCTGATCGCGCGAGCGCCGCGCCGGGAGCCCCAGGTGCCGGTGCTCGGGAGGGCGCCGCGCGTGCATCTCTGGCACATCGGTTGCCAGATGAACGACGCCGACCGCGAGGAGCTGGGCGCGCAGATCGCCGACATCGGGTGCATCCCGGAAACGGGACTCGACGACTCTGACATCGCGGTGCTCATCACCTGCACGGTGCGCGCCAACGCCGAGCAGAAGGTCTTCGGGAAGTTCCGCGAGCTGATTCCGTGGAAGCGCGCCCGGCCGGGCCGGGCGATCGCCCTCACCGGGTGCATGGCCGTGGAGCATGGGGAGACGCTCCTCAACCGGCTCCCTGAGCTCGATTACGTCTTCGACGTCCGCGAGCCTGACGGGTTCCTCGCCAAGCTCCAGGCCCTCCACGCCCCGAATCTCGACGGACCCGTCATCGTGCCCGCCTCCGACCGGCTCAGCGCTTACGTTGCCGTCATGGGTGGCTGCAACGAGATGTGCACGTACTGCATCGTTCCCTTCGTGCGCGGCCGCGAGCTGAGCCGTCCCCTCCCGGAGGTTGTCGACCACGTGGAGCGCCTCGTCGCCCAGGGGGTGCGCGAGGTCACCCTGCTCGGTCAGAACGTGAATTCGTACCACGACCAGCAACGCCGAGCCCGTCTGCCCGAACTCCTCGCCGCCGTCGACGCCGTCCCGGGCTTGTGGCGGCTCCGCTTCCTGACGTCGCATCCGCGCAACGCGGTCCCCGACCTCTTCGCGGCGATGCGCGACCTCTCGACGGTGTGCGAGCAGCTCCACCTCCCGGTGCAGGCGGGCGACGACAACCTGCTCCGGCGCATGCGCCGGCTCTACAGCGTCGAGGAGTACCGGGCCAAGATCGAGGCCGCGGTCCGGACGGTCGGTCCGCGCCTAGCCCTCAGCACCGACATCATCGTCGGGTTCTGCGGCGAGAGTGAGGCGGAGTTCGCGGGCACGGAAGCGCTGATGCGTGAGCTGCGTTTCGACACCGTTCATCTCGCCGCCTACTCGGTTCGTCCGGGCACAGCAGCCGCACGCCGGGAGGACGATGTGCCGCTGCACGAGAAGAAAGCCCGGCTGAACCATCTCCTCGGCGTCCAGCGGGAGATCGCGGCAGCTCGCAACGCGGAGTACGTCGGATCCAGCGTGGAGGTCCTGGTCGACGGCGTCGCCGAGGACGGCAGGCCGTACGGCAGGACGAGGGAGAACAAGGTGGCGTGGCTACCGGCGGGGGCGGCGCTTCCAGGTGAGTTGCACACCGCGCAGGTGGTCGCGTCGAGCGCATGGCAGTTGCACGCGCAGCCGGCCGGCAAGGCGGCGTGAGCACGAGCTCGAAAGTTCGGGCTCCGCACCTCGTCGCAGCGGTGCCAGAGGTACCTCGCACCACGCTCGACCTCGAGTCGGCCGGCGACACACCGATCCTGCGCGAATACCGCGCCGTCAAGGCGGACCACGCGGACGCGATCGTCCTCGCGCGCCTCGGCGACTTCTTCGAGATGTTCGGCGAGGACGCGCTGATCGCGGCACCGATTCTCGGAGTGCAGCTGACAGGTCGGGGATTCGGCGCCGCGGGCCGGCTCCCGATGTGCGGTGTGCCCCATCAGGCGATCGTCCAGCACATTCGCAAGCTGCTCGACGCCGGGCAGCGAGTGGCAATCTGGGATCAGGTGGGGGAGGTCGTCTCCGGTCGCCTGGTCCGGCGCGAGGTCACCAGGGTGTTGAGCCCGGGGATGGTGGTCGAGGCCGAGTTGCTCGACCCGTCGGCAGTGTCCCACTGCATCGCGCTGTGTGCAGTGAACGGCCGTGTCGGGATCGCTGCATTCGACCCGAACACCCAGCACCTCGAGCTCTCCGAGGTCGATGGAGACCTCAACAGCGCCGCGGTTGCCGATGAGCTGACCCGACTGGACGCCAGCGAGCTACTGGTGGAGGACACCATCCCGGTGCCCTCCACGCTCGCCGGGCTCCTGCAGGTGACGCCACTTGCCGGCGCGGTCTTCGACCGGACCCGTGCGGAGGAGCGGGTACGCCGCGCCACCGGCGCGGTCTCGCTCGAGGGCCTGGGGGTCGCGGCGCTGCCGGCGGCGCTCCGCGCTGCAGGCGCCGTTCTCGCGTATTGCGAACGCGCGCACATCGTGATCAGCCAGGACCTCCTCACGATCGTGATCCGCCCGGCGGGCACCGCGATGCGCCTCGACGCACACACGCGCACCAACCTCGAGCTCTTCGCGCGTCTGGGCGAGCGCGGCGCCTCGCTGCTCCAGGTCCTCGACGCGACCCGCACGCCGATGGGGGTGCGCCTGCTTCGGACCCGGCTGCAGGAGCCCCTCATCGACGTCGGCCAGATCTCCCTGCGCCTCGACGCGGTCGAAGCGCTGGTCGCGGACCGCGATTCCCGGCGCCACCTGCGCGAGGCGCTGGGCGGGATGCGCGACCTCGAGCGACTCGTTGCCCGCTGCGTGCAGCGGATGGCGACACCCAGGGACCTCGGCGCCATTCGCGACGCATGCGCCGCGCTCGTGGCGACGCGAGCCGCGGTCGCGGCGATGGCTCCCGTCGCAGAGCTCGCAGCGGCCGCCACGCACTGCCGGGCGCCGGAGGGGCTCGCCGAGAGCCTCGATGCGCTGCTCTCCGACGACCTCCCCGGGAGCGCCGGTGATGGGGGTGCCATCCGTCCAGGTGCAGATGCCGAGCTCGACGAGCTCCGCGCGGCCGGAAGTAATGCGCGGACGTATCTCGCGGCACTCGAGGCAACCGAGCGCGAGCGCACGGGGATTCGGTCGCTGCGCGTCGGCTACAACCGTGTCTTCGGGTACTTCATCGAAATCCCGAACGCGCATCGCGATCGCGTCCCGGACGATTACTCACGCAAGCAGACGCTTGCCGGCGCCGAGCGCTTCGTGACCCCCGACCTGAAGGAGCACGAGACCATCGTGCTCCACGCCCGCGAACGCGCCATCGCGCGCGAGCACGAGTTGCTCGCCGGCGCTGCGGCTCGAGTGGCGACCGAGGCGCGTGCGCTCGCCGACGCCGCGGCCGCTGTCGCGACCCTGGACGTTGCCCAATCGCTCGCCACAGTGGCTGAAGAAGAGCACTGGGTGCGCCCGGCCGTCGACGATTCATCGACCCTGCGCATCAGGGGTGGACGCCATCCGCTCGTGGAGCGCACGCTCGGCCCAGGGAGATTCATCCCCAACGATGTGAGCCTCGACGAGAGCGCGCGCATCGTCGTCCTGACCGGACCGAACATGGCCGGCAAGTCCACCTATCTGCGTCAGATCGCGAGCATCGTGCTGCTCGCTCAGGTCGGTTCGTACGTCCCGGCAGAGGAGGCTGCGATCGGGGTATGCGATCGCATCTTCACCCGCATCGGCGCGCACGACGACCTGAGCGGCGGGCTCTCCACGTTCATGGTGGAGATGGCAGAAACTGCCGCGATCCTCCGTCAGGCGACTGGGCGCAGCCTGGTGATCCTCGACGAGATCGGTCGTGGAACCTCCACGTACGATGGTGTGAGCATCGCCCAGGCGGTGGTGGAATACCTGCACGACGCACCCCAACTCAACTGCCGCACGCTCTTCGCAACCCACTTCCATGAGCTCACTGTGCTCGCGACACACCTCGCGCGGGTGCGAAACGCACGCGTCGAGGTGGTCGACGACGGCAGCGACATCACGTTTCTGCACCGCATCGTTCCGGGCGGCGCCGACCGCTCGTACGGCGTCCACGTCGCCAAGCTGGCGGGCATCCCCGGCGGTGTCCTGGCACGAGCCCGGCAGCTGCTCGCCGCACAGGAGCGTGAGCGGCCGCTCGGCGGCAGCGGTGAGCTCGCCGCCGACCAGTTGACGCTCTCGATCAGCGATCCTGGACCACACCCGGTCATGAGCGAGCTCGCCTCCCTCGACCTCGACGGAATGACGCCGATTGCGGCGCTCAACAAGCTCGCTGAGCTGCGCGAGCGAGCGTCGACGTGATCGCATCCGCCCCGATCCTGCGGCTCCCGCAGGTCGTTGCCGATGCGATTGCAGCCGGCGAGGTCATCGAGCGGCCCGCGTCGGTGCTCAAGGAGCTGATCGAGAACGCCCTTGACGCCGGCGCGACCCGCATCGACGTCGCCATCGAGGGTGGCGGCCTCGTGCGCATCCTCGTGGTCGATGACGGCACCGGCATCGCGGCCGACGATCTGGAGCTGGCCGTCGAGCGTCACGCAACGTCCAAGATCGCCGTCGCCGGCGACATCGCGCGAGTGCGGACGCTCGGCTTTCGGGGTGAGGCGCTCGCCAGCATCGCCGCGGTGTCTGAGTTGCGGATCACCACTCGGGCGCGCGGCGCGGGCGGTGGGGCCACCCTGCATGTGCGCAACGGTGAGGTGCTCTCCCGCGCCGCCGCAGCGAGCGCTCCAGGAACCCGTATCGAAGTCTGCGAGCTGTTCGCCGCGTCGCCCGCGCGGCTCCGATTTCTGCGCTCGGTCGCGACCGAGGGGAGCGCGGCGGTCCGGGTCGTCGCCGATCTGGCCATCACCCACCCGAGCGTCGCGTTCACCTGCGCCAACGACGGCCGCATGGTGCTGCGCACCGCGGGAGGGACCCTCCGCGAGGCGATCCGGGCGGTCATCGGGACCCGCGCCGAACGGGATCTGCTCGATGTCGCCGCACCTGGTCCGATCGCAGTGGGCGGGGCGATCTCGCCACCGCACGCGCATCGAGCAACCCGGGGCGGACTGGTGCTCATCGTCAACGCTCGCCTCGTGCACAATCGCGCGCTGCTTGCAGCCGTCGACGAGTCGTACAGGGGCCTGATCCCCGGCGGCCGGCATGGCTACGGGGTCGTGACGGTCGAGGTGCCGGGGGAGGCCGTTGACGTCAACGTGCACCCCGCCAAACGCGAGGTGCGCTTCAGCGACGAGCGGGGGGTATTCAGCGCCGTGCAGCGCGCGTGCTGGGCCGCGTTGCGCGCCGCGCCCCCGCTGGGCGGTGACGGCACCGTTCCCTCGGGCTTCGCGCACGGGATGCTCGAGGTGCGCGACGGCGACCTGGATGTCCTCGGTCGGCCTGATCCTCGCAGCGTCAGCGCCCTGCGGACGTCGTCGGGCGAGGCATCCGGGGGAGCGCCCGCCAGTGTCGGCGCCGTGCCGGCGCTCACCGCGATGGAGCCGCTCGGACAGGCGGGCAGCGGGTTCCTGGTCGCCACGGCAGGCGACGCGGTGGTGCTCATCGATCCGCACGCGGCTCACGAGAAGGTGCTCTACACCGAGCTCATGGCCCGCTGGCGGCATGACGCACCGGAGGCCGCCGGGTCCCAGCTCCTCCTCATGCCGGTCGTGGTCGAGTGCGGACCCGATCGCGCCTCGCAAGTTGCAGACGAACATGACTTTTTCTCGCGATCCGGCTTCAGCATCGAGCAGTTCGGCCCTGGCACGGTTCGGTGCACGGCGGTGCCGATGAGCGCCGCGACTGCAGATCCGGAGGTGCTCGTCGCCGAGCTGCTCGACGGTCTCGACCAGCGCGACGCCGGGACCGAGGAACGGCGTCATCGCCTGGCTGCGCTGGTCGCGTGCCACGCCGCGGTGCGCTTCGGTGACCGCCTCGACGTGGTCGCCCAGCGGCGGCTCCTCGATCAGCTCGTCGCGACGCCGGGGGGGACGACGTGCCCGCACGGGCGCCCCTCCGTGCTCGTCCTGGACGACGCGATGCTGCGTCGAGCGTTCCGGCGGCCGCCACGATGAGCCATCCGATGCTGGTCATCGTCGGACCGACCTGCTCCGGCAAGACGGCGCTCGCCGTCGCCTGCGCCCAGGCGCTGGCTCCGGCGGAGATCATCAATGCGGACTCTCGCCAGGTGCGCCGCGGGCTCCGCGTCGGCACCTGCGCACCCCGGCCATCGGAGCTGCACGGGGTGCGCTGCCACCTGCTCGACCTCTGCGACCCGGGCGAGACCTTCACCGTGGCCGATTGGCTGATGGCAGCAAGACGCAGCCTCGAGCGGCTCGATCGCAGCGGGCGCCGCGCCGTTGTCGCCGGGGGCACGGGCCTCTACGTCACCGCCCTGGTCGACGGATTCGACCTCGCGCAGGTCCCACCCGACCCGGTCCGGCGCGCCGACCGGTCCGAACTCGCCGCCACGCCCGAAGGCCTCGCCACGCTCGCTGAGGAATTGCGCAGGCGAGACCCGCGCGGGGCGACCGAGATCGACCAGCGCAACCCTCGACGGGTGATCCGCGCACTCGAGATCCTCGACGCCAAGGGCGGCTCGATCGCCGGCGCTCGGCGGCGAACCGCACCCCGGCCGGCCGTGATGATCGGTGTCGACGTCGCGCGGCCGGTGCACGCCCGCTGGATCGAGCACCGCATCGCCGGTATGTTCGACAGCGGGGGGATCCAGGACGAGGTGCGGTGGCTGCTCGGACGCGGGCTCGACCGCGCCGTCATCGGATCCTGTGGCATCGGGTACAGCGAGGCACTCGACCTCATCGAGGGACACATCGATCTCGAGGCCGCGATGCAGGCGACCATGCGTCGCACCTTGCGTTATGCCCGAGCCCAACGGACATGGTTCCGTCGCGATGCGCGCCTCACCTGGTTTCGACCCGATCTCATCAGCTTCGATGACCTGCTCGCCGGGGTTCTCAAGCTGGTCGCCTCCGCCGAGGCGGGTGAGGACTTCCTCGGCGGCACTCCGTAGGGCCAGAACATCCGTTTGCATTTTTCGGGATCCCGTGATACATTCCGGGTCGCCCAAGCTGGCTGGAGGATGTTTCGAAGCAATGCCTGACTCCCTGAACCCGCGGCAGCGTCAAATCCTCGATTACCTACGAGATCACAGCCGCGATCATTCATACCCACCAACCGTTCGAGAGATCGGCCGGGCGGTCGGTCTCAGCTCGTCCTCGACGGTGCAGAACCACCTGAACACCCTCGAGACGCGCGGGTTCATCACGCGCGATCCAGCGAAGTCGAGGACCGTCGAGATCGTTGACACACAGGCAGCCCGCCGCCACAGCAACATCGTCAACCTCCCGCTGGTGGGCCGTGTTGCGGCCGGAACACCCGTCCTCGCAGTCGAGAACGTCGAAGAGCATCTCAACGTCGGCACCGAGATCGCCGGAGGGGAAGACTCGTATGCGCTCACCGTGCACGGCGAGAGCATGATCGACGCCGGCATTCGCGACGGTGACATCGTCGTCGTGCGTCCGCAACGCGAGGCCCCAGCAAACGGCACCATCGTCGTGGCACGCATCGAGAACGAGGACACCGGCGAGAGCGAGGTCACCGTCAAGCGATTCTTCCGGGAGTCGGGCCGGGTCCGCCTCCAGCCCGAGAACAGCGCGATGGCGCCGATCTACGCGCGCGACCTGCACCTCGAGGGCGTCGTGGTCGCCGTGATCCGCCTCCTCAAGTAGGCGCCTGAGCAGCAGTTCGTCCGCGTTACGTCTGGGGGCCGCCCCCGATGTTCTCCAACGACAGCCGGGGCAGGGAGCCGAGATACGCGTCGAGCGCGGCCGCCAGTTCCGAGCTCGCCTGGCCGTGCACGGTCACGCGGGTACCCCCAAGGTCGTCAGCGACCGCGCTGATCGCGAGGTCGGGACGGTTGTCGATGAGCAACGGCAACCCGGGGAGCAGCGCCAGCGGGAGCAGCAGGATGAGCACCGGCGTCACCGCCGTGAGGATGAGCACGGCGAGGACGATCGCCAGGCCGAGGAGGACTGCCACGTCGCCGCCGTAGCGACGGCGTTGCTGCGGCCGGAGCACCAGATAGTTCGGCCCGCGCTCAGCAACCGCGATCCCCGGCATCGGCCGTTGCGCGAATTCTCCGAGCACATCGTCCGGCGGTTTCCCGGTCCGGAGCGAGAACTGGTAGGCACGTGTTCGGAGGCGGGTGATCATGGGGCGCATTGCGTCGCCCCATTTTGTACCGCGTCGCGACAGCACTGCGTGAGGTGCGATAGCGTTGGCCGCCATGGCTCGCCCGCCGGCAACCGCCCTGAATGTCGATCCGCTGCTGCTGGGGCTCATGGCCCTGGTCGTCGCGGCCTGGCTCGGGGTGAGCCGTCGTGCACCAGAGCCGGCGGCCCGGCGAAGCTCTCTCGCGCTCGCCGCCGCGGTCCTCCTGCTCGGGGTGAGCTGGATGAGCCCGCTTGCGACACTGGCACAGCACTACCTGCTCGCGGCCCACCTCATGCAGGTGCTGATCGTCATGGGACCGGTCCCAGCGCTGCTCCTGCTGTCGCTCCCCAGGGACGCCGGCATCCCTGCTCGATCCATTCCGCTGCCCCTGCGCCTTGCTGTGCATCCGATCGTCGCGATCATCGCGGTGAATGCCGGGTTCATCGTCTGGCACGTGACGCCCGCATACGACGCAGCGCTGGCGCACTCGTGGCTCTACGACCTGATGCAGACGACCCTGCTGCTCGTATCGCTGCTCTTCTGGTGGCCGATCGTGACCCCGTGCTCACCGCCGGGCCGGGCACTGAGCGGCTTCGGCAAGCTTGGCTATATCGTCCTCGCAACCATCCCGCAAACCCTCGGGGGGTTGATCGTGGCGCTGGCAGGGCACGTGCTCTATCCGGGGTACGGCTCCGGCCCGGAGCTCGTCGGACTCGATGCCATGACTGATCAGCAGGTCGCGGGAGCGAGCATCGCCCTGGTCAGCAAGATCGCGCTGTTTGCGGCATTCTGGGTGGTGTTCATGAACCTGCTCAACAGCGGGTCCGACGGACGTGAGGATGACGGCGGAGGCGGCGGAGGGGGTGGGGGCTCGAGTCCGAGATTGGATGCGCCCCGCCCGCGGCCATCAGGCCTGCCGCGATGGCTCGACGACGTTGGCGACGGCCGGACGACCGATGAGCCCTCAGCGCCGAGGCCTGTCAGGGTGCCGGTAGGGTCAGGGTCTCGCCAGGCCTGATCGAGGCCCCGCTCAGGTGGTTCGCCGACTCGATCGTCGCGATCGACTGCTCGATGCTCGAGCCGGGATAGTGCGAGGCCGCGATTCCCCAGAGCGTGTCGCCCGCGTGGACAACCAGGTGGGTATTCGTGCTGGGCGACCCCGCGTAGGCGACGCCGCCGACGACGACGAGCCCGGCTGCCGCGGTGGCAACCACGAGGGCGAGCCGCGCCGGGCGGCCGAGGCGGTCGGCGTGACGCGAGAAGCGATTTGGGCCGAGGCTGTCCTGGATCATGTTCCTGCACCGAACGGATGTTCCATACAGGTGAGACTACCAGGGAACGGATGTTCGAGTCAAGGACAAGGATCCAGGCCGTGCTCCGGACGCTGGGCCGGATAATCGCCGGATGAGCGAGCGCGCGATCAGGATCCGAGCGGGCGCATTGATCTGGCGTGACGGAGAGGTGCTGCTCGTCCGCCACGAGAAGGCGGGACGCCCCTACTGGCTGGTTCCCGGCGGTGGCGTCGACACCGGCGAGACCATGGCTGCCGCGGCGGCCCGAGAGCTGCTCGAGGAGACCGGCTATGAGGTCGAGATCGGGCGTCTCCTCCTCGTCTGCGAGGCGATCGACCCGAAGCCCGGGGGCCGGCACATCGTGAACACCGTGTATGCGGGGAAGGTGCGGGGTGGAGCGCTGTCGGTCGGCGTCGACGACAGGTCGCTGCGCGACGCGAGGTGGCAGCCGGTCGCTGCGCTTGGAGAGCTCGAGATGTACCCCCCAATCGGAGCGGCGTTGCTTGCGTGCTGCCGGGAGGACGGCGCCGGAGCCGTGCGCGTGCTCGGAAACACCTGGCGCCCGTTCGATGACTAGCCGTGCGACTCAGGCTCGCGCAGCCACCTCGTCGAGGTAATCGCCGAGGCGGCGGTACGCCTCGCGTTTGCGCCGATCCGTGATCTCCGTGTAGACCTTGAGCGTCTCGAGGGTCGCGTGGCCGAGCACCTCCTGCACCAGGCGCACGTCGCCGTCGGTTGCCTCGAGCAGTGTCGTGGCCGCAGTGTGGCGCGCAGCGTGCGGGGTGCGGAGATCGCTGAACAGTTCGAACATCTCCGGATCGACGCCCATGCGCCGGCGCAGCGCGGTGAGCGCGCGGCGGGCTCCGTCGGTGGTCAGCCGGTTGTGGGGCAGGGCGCGGCCGTGCGGCACGTCGGCGCGAGCCACGCTGATGAACAGAGCAGGGGAGGGGTCGGGGCCACGCATCTTGAGATAGTCGTCGACGGCCGCGAAAGCGTCGTCGGTGCAGTACACAGTTCTGTATTTGCCACCTTTGCCGAGAACCCGGAAACCCTCGGGACGGACATCGCCACGATCCAGACCGCATGCCTCCGCGATGCGGCACCCGGTGCTCAGGAGCAGGTGGATGAGTGCCCTGTCGCGCCGATCGCGAAGGGTTTCCTTCGGCAGCGCGGCGAGCAGCCGGGGCACGTGGTCGGTCGGCACCGGATGCGGGTCTCCGATGACGTAGCGGGGCACGGCGACCTGACGGCTCAGCTCGGCCGCGATCCAGCCTTCGTCGTACGCGTAGGCGAGGAACCGGCGGAGCGCAACCAGTGCCCGGGCACGCGATCGCGGGTTCGGCAGCACGTCCGCGAGCTCGATCTGATACCGGCGCAGCACCGGCCGGTCGACGCCGGAGAGGAGGTCATCGCTGAGCGGGCGAGTGCGCAGGAACGCCACGAACTTGGCGAGGTCCTGGCGATACGCGCGCACTGTCGTCGCCGGGCGGTTGCGCTGCACCCGCAACCAGTCGAGGAACTGGTCGACCTGGTCCGGCATCGAGTCGGTCGGTCCGGGGACGTGGCCGGCCCAGGCCGGCCCGCGCCGCTCGCGGGGCGCGGTCGGCCGGCGGGTGGAGCGGAGCCGAGCTGCCATGCTCGTTATTATCAGGAGCTTGGCGCTGCGTGACCGATTCCTGCCTCGTCGAGCGTGAACCTGATGAAGTCGAGGGTCGCCAGGCGCTGGTCCGGCTGCACGCCACCTGGGTACGCGATCGCCGAGTGGATGAGAGGGTGCCAGACCTCGAGGTAGGGACCGTGCAGCGCCCACGCGGCCGCTTCAGGCTTGGTCACGACATCCCCAGTGGCCAGCAGGCAGAGCGCCCGGCACATGGTCAGCACCGCGTAGGCCTGGAACACGCGTTTGAGGAACTGCCCGGGGAATTCGAGCTGGGGCAACCACGATTCGCGCAGGAACGCCGCCTGAGCCTCGCGCAGCTCGCCGGTCGTCACCGGGGCCACGATCTTGCTGAGCTTGGGGCCGAAGAGCGTGATGCCCTGCTCACGCAGCAAGCGCTTCTGGATCAGGAAGTCGGAGCCGAGCGGGCGTACCGCACAGCCTTCGTCGGGGTGCAGTTCCAGGACGGCGATCCGCGGAGTCCCGGACATCGCCAGCACCTTGGCTGGAACGAAGGCCGCGTCGAGGCGGTCGGCCCACCGATCGTCCCCCCAGCCGTGCATCGCCCGGTGGACCTCGTGAATTCGCTCGTTCGCGGGTCCGTCGGTGAGCGTGCGCGTGGTCGCGAGCACGTCGATGTCGCTGGTCCGTGGGTTGAACGCACCCGTCGACAGGGACCCGTGGACGTAGACGCCAACCAGGTTCCGGCCGAGGGCGCTTCGCCAGGACGAGACCGCGAGGGAGAGAAACGTGCCCAGAACGGGTCCGCCGGCTCTGACGATCCGGGGGTCGACATCCATCGCCCTAACCCTATCCCTGATTCCGACGATTCCCGTCGACCGCAAGCCTGCGTGATCACCTTGTGTCCGCATCTCCGGTGGGCACCACCCGCTCGAATCGCCCGCGCCGTCCGCAATCTCGAAACCCGAGGCGCTGCCAGGTGGCGAGCGCGCCGGCATTGTTCGCGTTGACGTGCAGGCGGACCACGTCGAACCCGAGCCCTCCCAGGCGCGCACTCGCCTCGGCGGTGAGCGCGGTCGCGAGGCCGAGGCGGCGATGAGCGAGCACAACACCGACCTGATCAATCCAGCCGCGCTGCACACCACGAACCCCGCCAGTTCGCCGTCCAGCAGCGCGCAGAGCGACGCCCCGTGCAGGAAGTCGGGGTCGCCCGTGAGCCGCTCGAGCCACTCGGCCTGCGACCACGCCGGGAACCCGGGCCGCTCCCGGAATGCCGCTTTGTATGCCTCGAAGCTGGCGACAGCCGCCTCCGAACCCCATTCGAGAACGGCGACCCCCGGTGGCCATCGGAGGGGCAGGATCTCGCTCGCGTCTTGAATCGGCCAGGGGAGTGGAGTGCATCGGGTGGGTCCCATCGATCCGAACGTCTGGATCGTGAGAATATGCATTATCAGGAGCTTTACGGCTCATCTGGCTCGGCGTTGCTGAGCCGCTCCCCTCGTCCCGGCAGTGGGCCCGGCGAACCGGCGGGGACTACCCCGCGGGGTTGAAGACCGGGATCGCCGGGGCCGCGCAGCCTGGGCACGCAGCGGCAACCCAGAGCGTGTTGGAGCTGGATCGCCAGACGACATCGATGGCGCCGCCACCGGCGAAGACCACCGACGACGGGTCCGAGTACGCCGTTGCGCCGAGGCCCTCTGGACCCACGAGGCCGCTCGCCGTCGTGTAGAGCGACGATGCCATGAGCCCTGACGTCTCGCGCGCGTTGACGATCACCGAGCCCGGAGCAAGGTCCACCACCGACGGATTGCCGGCCACGGTCTCGGTGCCGAGGGCGGTCGCGCCGCCCCACGCCCCGGCGTTGAGGGATCCGTGCCAGAGCTCACCCGCGCTGTTCCAGAACACATCGATGGCGGTGCTCGCCGCGCTCGCGGACGGATCTGCCGAGAGCGGGGTCGACGTGAGCCGTTCCGCGCCGGACCAGCCCCACGCAGCGCCGGTGTCGGCCCAGAGGTCGCCCGACGCGTCGCGCCAGAAGACGGTGTCGGAGCCCTGCCCCGCGCTGGCGACCACCGGATTGCCGCCGACCGCTCCTGTCCCCAGCGGCGTCGCTCCGCTCCAAGTGCCGCTGAAGCGGTCGACCCAGAGGCCGTTGTCGGAGCCCTTCCAGACGACATCGATGAGGCCGGCGGCGGGCGATACGGCGCGTGGCTCGGACCCCAGCGGCCCCAAACCGAGCGACACCGGGGTTGCCCACATCCCCCCGCCGAACCACCCTGCGATGAAGCTGGTGTACCAGAGGTTGTGGTCCTCCCCTTCCCAAAACGCGTCAATCTGACCAGGACCGGACGAGACGACCGCAGGGTCGGTCAGCAGCGTCGCGGAGGTGCCGCCGGCAGCGCTGATGTCAACCGACGCGGTTTCCCACGACCCGTTCCGATACCCGAGCGTCCACAGGTGGTTGTCCGTCCCCCGCCAGAGGATGTTGATGTCACCGGTCTGGTCGGAAACGGTCTGGGGCGTACCCGCGACGTTGGTCGCCTGCGGGAGCGCCAGCGGATCGGGGAACCCGTAGTAAGGAAGCGAGCGAGTACCGCCCTGGTCGAGATCGACGTGGCCGGGAATCCCGGGGACCACGCCCGCATCGCTGTACTGCCAGACCTGCCAGCCGGTGCCGCCCCAATTGTTCTCGGGCACCGAGGGTTGGCTCACGAACCAGTTCGCAACCCAGAGTGGGTCCAGCGTGAACGCCGCCGAGTTGATGTTCCCGCTCCACCAGGAGGGCGAGCAGTAGATGGCGGGCAGCGAGCCGATGGCAGCGCTGACCGTGTTCACCACAGTCCGCAGGTCCGCGACGACGACTGACTGCGGCTCGCCGTCGGTGGTCTCGACGTCGATCGTCGGCACCAGGTCGCCATGGGTGAATCCCACCGACCGCAGTTGGGAGATGAGCAGGTCAGCCTGGGCGACCGGGCTCTGGTTTGGTTCGAAAAACAGGTACGCGCCCGGGGTCACCCCCGCCGCCGTGGCCCCTCGCCAGTTGGTTCCGAACTGACCGTCCGGGGACCCGGCGCCGTCGGCCGCGCGGATGTAGGCGAACGAGATCCCGGAAGCCGCCACAGCGTGCCAGGCGATCGACGAGCCCTGGTATGCGCTCACGTCGATCCCCTCGCGAACCGCCGACGCGCGGCCGTCCACGACGTGCAGAAGCCCGGACGGCACCGCCATCAGGAGCACCAGAGCCGTGGCGGTGGCCGTGATCCGAAACCTCACGCCACCTCCGCAGGGAGACCCACCATTGGCCTGAGGATAGACATGGATCTTGAGAGTTTTGAGATCGTCACCGTATCTTCATGGGCGATCGTCATCTTCATGGGCGATCGTCTTGTCCCCAATCCGGCCTCGGCGGCTTGGACACCCAGCCGAAAGGTTGGTCGGCTACCCTGATGCCGTGGATCAGTCGACCCCGCGCAAGCCGGCGGGCAAGCGGCCCGTGCCGGCAAGCAAGTATCCGGTGAAGCCGGCCACAAAGAAGCAACGCCGCAATCAGGTCGCGGCGCGAACGCTCTCGCTGGAACGCCGCCCACCCTGGCAGTCACCCACCGTGGTGACCATCTCGAGCGTCGCTGTGGTGGCGATCGTGCTGATCGTGATCGTGCTGATCAATCAGGCTGGAGGCGGCAACACGACCCTCGCGACGCCGGTGCCGCAGGCGCTCCTGTCCGCGGTCGAGAACCCCAGCGCCTCGGTCGTCAATGCCGTCGGCTCGGGGGGGCAGCCTGGCGAGATGGTCCGCTTCCCCGCCTCTGCGAAGTTGGTCGATTCGAGCGGCAAGCCGATGGTCGTGTATGTGGGGGCTGAGTATTGCCCGTTCTGCGCCGCCGAGCGCTGGGTGATGGTGATGTGGCTCTCCCGGTTCGGCAGCTTCAAGAACCTCTCCGAGATCCAGTCCTCATCGACGGACGTCGACGCCAACACATCCACGTTCACGTTCCACAAGGCAACCTATTCGAGCCCGTACCTCGACTTCAGCCACAACGAAATCGAGGACCGGAGTCAGCAACCGCTGGAGTCGATGACCGCGCAGGTCTCGAGCATCTTCACCAAGTACGACACCACGCCATTCACGAGCCAGTCGGGCCAGTTCCCCTTCATCGACATCGGCGGAGTGTTCACCCTGTACACCACGAGCTATGACCCCGCGATTCTCAAGAACCTCACGTGGGATCAGATCGGCGCGAAGCTCACCAATCCAAACGATCCGGTGACCAAGGCGATCGTCGGCAACGCGAACATCCTCACCGCAGCGACCTGCATCGTCACCGGGGATCAGCCGGCATCGGTGTGCTCCGCCACCACCTCCCCCATCGGTGCAACCATCCAGAGCATCGAGCAGGGACTGAAGACGATCAAGACCCCGACGGCCTGACCGGGCCCGACCGGAACGCATGGCTGTCGTAACGTCCTCTGAGGTCATCAACACGGGCTACGCGGTGCTCGCGCTGATTGCGGACGCGATCGTCCTGGTGATCGCGATCGGCTTTGCCGTCTCGCGAACCTCTCCGGCAGCGCGTGAGCGCTGGGGGCGTTGGCGCGATGGGATCAGCCCTTTTGCGCTGCAGATCGCGTGGATTGTCGCTGTGCTCGCGACGTTCGGCAGCCTGTTCCTCCAATTTGCGGAGCAGCTCAATCCCTGTGAGTTCTGCTGGTTTCAGCGGATCTGCATGTACCCGCTGTCGTTGCTCCTCGGCATCGCGGCGTTCCGCGGCGACATCCAGGTTGCCAAGCGATACTTCATCGGGCTCTCGGTGGTCGGCGCCGGGCTCGCCATCTATCACTATCAACTGGAGCGAATCCCAGGCGAGCCGACAGTCTGCGGAACCGCGGTGCCGTGCAACATCTCGGTCATCAACGTCTTCGGATTCATCTCCGTTCCCTTCCTGTCGATGGCGGCATTCCTGCTGATCACGACGCTTCTGCTGATGGCGCGCGGCCGCGACGTCGAGTACGACGACGATGAGGACGACAGCGTGGAAGCCGCCGTCAGCGTCGACCCCGGCGACGGCCCCGCCCCCGCGACGGCATAGAAAGGCCGCTACGCCGCCGAGGCGCTCCGCGCCGCGCTGACCGCAGCGGCAACACCCTGCTTCCACGGATCGCCGTGACCCGGGAGCAGCACCTCGGCGCGCGCAAGGGTCAGATGGTCGAGCGATCTGACCGCCTCCGCAGTGTCGATATTGGCGATGGACGGCATCACGCGAGGTCCGTTGCTGCCCGTGAACGGATCGTGTGTGACCAACGAGTCGCCGGTGCAGAGCACCGACCGATCCTCGAAATGCAGCGCGCAGCTCCCAGCGGTGTGCCCGGGGACATGGAGGACGCGCGGCCGGCCCGGGACATCGAGAATCTCTCCATCGGAGAACACCGTGACGGCGGTGATCGGCACGATGCTCAGACCGTGGCGACGCATCAGACCGAAGAGGGTCCGGTACGCTTCGGCTCGCAGCAGCATCTTCAGGTATGCGCCGGTCCCGCCCTCGTTCTTCCCACCCTTGCCGGTCCGCGCCGCTGTCTCATCGGCGGTGTGCACACGCACGGTCGCACCGGCTTCGGATCGCACCTGCTCGGCGAATCCCGTGTGATCGCTGTGCGCGTGTGTCAGCAGCACGCAGTCGATGTCACCCAACGACAATCCCAGCGACGTCAGCGTCTCGAGCAGCAACTTCCAGTCCCCCGGAACGCCCGCGTCGACCAGCGTCGCCTTGCCACGATCGAGGACGACATACCAGTTGACGACGCCGCCCGTGACCCGGGAAACGCCGTCCGCAACCTTGTTCAGTGTCACACGAGCTCGTCGAGATACTTGGGCAGCATCTGGCGCCACGTCGACCAGTCATGGTCGAACTCCGGCCCCCATGTGTCGACGCGGTTCGGAATCCCCTTGCTGCCGAGGACGTGCGCGAGACTCCACGACTCTCCGATGTTCTCCCACCTGCCCTCGCCGGCTGCGAGTATGGCCTTGCGGGTCTGCAGCAGCGCGAGATGCTCGCCGTTCAGGTCCGGGAGGAAGTACGACGGCGTCGCGAAGTAGAGGTCGTCACCCGCATTCTCGCCGACAAAACGCGAGATGTCGTAGGTGCCGCTCATGCCCACCGCCGTGGTGACGACGTCCGGGTAGTGACAGAGCAGGGACACTGCGTTGAAGGCGCCGATCGAGGCCCCGGCGGTGATCACGGTGATATCGGGGCTTTCGGAATCCATGCGGATCATCGGGATCATCTCGTGGCGTACGAACTCGATGAAGCCCCGCGTCATCGCGGCGCGATAGCGCGAATCGCCTTCCTCCCGAAGCATCGCTCTGCCGGACACGCTGTCGCAGGAATAGATCTTCGCCCGTCCCGCCTCCAGGTGCTCCCCCACCGCGTCGACGAGCCACA
>OBLU010000397.1_pt1 | contig 41661 bp, 34 predicted proteins | sample 1518681 | NCBI WGS metagenome assembly OBLU01 (sample SAMEA3539304, study PRJEB22396) | soil metagenome | biome: tundra; feature: field; material: soil | place: USA | collected 2010-05 | depth 0.15 m
TTCGAAAGAAATTATCTCAATCGACTTTCTTACTGTTCCAACAATTAATTTCAAACTGCTTCATGTTATAGTTGTAGTAGAACATTACAGGCGGAAACTGATTTACTTCAATGTTACCAAGAATCCGACCGCAGAATGGAGTATTCAGCAGATAAGGAACTTGCTTTTCGATTACGATACTCCAAAGTATTTAATCCGTGATAGGGATAAAAAATATGGAATCTTGCTGGGCAGTAAGAAAAAACCGATTCGGAATAGATGAGCTTATCACGGCATATCGGTCACTGTGGCAGAATGGTTATGTTGAAAGAGTAATTGGTAGTATAAAAAGAGAATGCCTGGATAACATAATCGTATTAAATGAAAGTCACCTCAGAAATATTTTGTCTGAATATTTCTCCTATTACAATAAATATCGAACTCATCTGGGACTGAACAAGGATTCTCCTGAAGGGAGACCAGTCCAATCTGAAGGCGAAATTTATAAAGTTCCTGCTATGAATTGACTTCATCACGTTTATTTTAGGAAAGCCGCGTAGTTTCCTTTTCCATTTATTAAATAAATATTAAAATATTTTCGGAGATAACTATGCCCTTTACGGAAAAATTGGGCCAAATTATGACGAAATATGAACCGATGGTTTGGAAAAGTTAAATGGAAAACATTAAGTTTAATGGAAAGGTTTAGAATAACAACTAATTTTTATAGCAGACAAAGTTTTGAATAGACACACCCTTTCAATAAATTAAAATCTGAATTAACGGATGCTGGTTTACAAATCTTCTCCAATTAAATTCTGATGTATCGCAAGCAAATTAATATTATAATAATTTTTTTACTCTTTTCATTTAATGCTTTTCCGCAAAATTCAAAGCAAAAAACCTTTGAACACATAGGTCCCGACGAGGGGATGTCCTCTTATATTGCTCCCTGTATGATACAAGATAGAACAGGTTATTTATGGTTTGGTACTTACAATGGTGTTGACCGTTATGACGGTCATGGTTTTATCTCCTATAAACATGAACCGGGAAATCCAAATAGCATAAACAGTGGTTCCGTGCAGGCTCTTTGCGAGGATAAAGATGGTAATATTTGGATTGGCACATCACTTGGGTTGGATAAATTGGATCCCGCTAAAGGTAGTTTTACCCATTTTCTTTTACATCCATCAAGTACAGAAGTTGATTTCAGCAACTATGTCCTGTCTATTTGTGAAGATACTTATGGTATGCTCTGGATTGGAACAGGTGATGGCTTAATTATATTTGATAAAGCTACGGGAAAGTTTACAACTTTTAACCATGATAATGCCGATACCAGTAGTATAAGCAATAATTATATTCATGCACTATTAGCAGATAAAAAAGGTTCGCTCTGGATTGGAACCGGTAATGGACTTGATAAGCTGGACATAAAAACATCTTTCCTTGACTCGACAAAAAATTCAGCGGAGAATGTCAATTCGAGACAGGGAAAATTTATTCACTACTGGCATGATCCAAAAAATCAAAACGGTTCTATAAGTATTGGGTGGGATAATGCAATTGAGTATTCTGTACCTTATCAAATAAATTCCATCTATGAGGATAACCCGGGTATGCTCTGGTTATGCACTAATGGTGAAGGATTGATAGAAGTTAATCCGAAAGATGGCTCATTTACATCTTATAAACATGATATCAAAGATCCCCAAAGCCTAACAAGTATTACGGATGATAATATTGAAGCGATTAGCCAGGATCATGAAGGTTTTTATTGGATAGGAACAAAATATTACGGACTTAATACATTTAATAAAAAAACAAACAGATTTACTCATTACTATCATAATGATTATGATGAAGGGAGTCTAAGTATCAATTTGATCCTCTCAATAAACTGTGAACGATCCGGTACTATATGGATTACAACGTTTAACGGAGTAAATAAAATTAACCTGAAAAAATTTCCGTTCAGGCAATATAATAATGTTGAAAATTCCTGGGATAAATCATTTGGAACAGGTGCATCTGTTATAAACAGCAATGACGGAAAATTATGGGTTCAAACAAGTAATGGCGAAATATTAAAATTTGATCCGGAGACCAATTCTTTTATTCCACAATTTAATAGTTACAGAAAAGGGATGAATTATATCGCAGAAGATAATCTGGGAAATATCTGGATAAAATCATCTACCGGTGGTATTTACATAAGAGATAAGAATGGACAAGTTACCCGCATAAAATATTTCTCTGGTAAAGAATTTAATCAAATTGTCTATTTCATTTATACTCCACTTTCGAATGATACCGCCTGGGTAGGAACCCTCGAAGGCGGCATTTTCATTATTAAAAAGCAAAGTAAAACAATTTCATTAATTAAATCTGTTAACACTTCAATAAAATGTATATTTAAAGATTCTTATGGAATAGTTTGGGCAGGTACAAAAGATGCCGGTTTGATTCAATATAATGAATCATACAAAAAATTTGTTCTATTTAAATCCGATGTGAACATTCCCGGAAGCATTTCAGGTGATTTAATTACGACGATTTATGAAGATAAGAAAAGAAATGTCTGGTTCGGGACAAATGTCGGCTTGAATAAATACATTCGTTCTACTAATTCCTTTATCCACTATACTGAAAAGGATGGCCTGCCTAATAATCTAATATTTGCTATTGAAGGAGATGCTCATGGAAATTTATGGTTCAGTACGGATAAGGGTATCTCGAAATTAAATCCTGAAACCGGGAAAATTAAGAATTACGATATAACATATGGCTTTACAAGCAACAGATTTTATTTTACAAGCTGCAAAACAGAAAACGGAGAAATTTATTTTGGAGGACCGGGTGGAATCACGCGTTTTGATCCCGACAGTATTGAAGATAATCCTTATATACCTTCAATTGTAATAACATCCTTAAAAATATTTGATAACCCTATCCCCTTCGGGAAAGAAATTAAATTACCTTATGATAAAAACTTTTTATCTTTTGGATTTGCAGCATTAAGCTATGTGAGCCCTGAAAGAAATCAATATGCATATAAAATGGAAGGCATTGATAGGGATTGGGTTTATTCCGGTAATACACATAATGTATCATATACAAACCTGGGGCCCGGAGAATATACTTTTAAAGTAAAAGGTTCCAACAATGATGGGGTCTGGAACGAAGCAGGAACTTCTATTTCAATAATCATTTCCCCTCCCTGGTGGAGAGCTGACTGGGCATATATCTTATACGGATGTATTATAGTTCTTATTTTATATGGTTTAAGGCGTTATGAATTAAACAGAGCTGAATTAAAAAACAGAGTGAAAATAGACGAGGCAGTTCTTAAAGAAAGAGAAGAAACAGAAAAAATGAAATCAAGATTCTTTGCTAACATTTCGCATGAGTTTAGAACGCCTTTAACATTAATTCTTGGTCCAGCCGAAAAAATAAATGCACAAACATCTAATGATGTTATAAAAGACTCCGGGATAATAAAAAGGAATTCAAAACGCCTCCTGCAGTTAGTAAATCAATTGCTTGATCTCTCAAAATTAGAAGCCGGAAAGCTGAAGCTTGAAGCTTCAAAAAATAATATTGTTTCATTCGTAAAAGGAATTGCTTTATCATTTGAATCATTATCGGAAGAAAAAGATATTACTTTAAAAATAATTTCTCAGAAAGACTTCATTGAAGTTTACTTCGATAAGGAAAAAATGATAAAGATATTATCAAATATTTTATCGAATGCATTTAAGTTCACCCCGCAGGATGGGAAGATTACAATTTCTATAAATACCAAACCCCCATCTTTTCTCCCCCTGGTAAAGCCTGCCTATCCGGCAGATAAAGAGGAATTAAATGGGGGTTATGTGGAAATAAAAATATGGGACACCGGCATTGGAATATCAAAAGAAGAAATGCCGAAGTTATTTGATAGATTTTACCAGGTTGATTCTTCTTTTTCAAAAGGTTTTGAGGGAACGGGAATTGGTTTAGCTTTAACCCAGGAATTAGTAGAACTGCATAACGGAAATATCAGTGTTGAAAGCGAAGCAGGACATTGGACGGAATTTATATTAAGCCTCCCTCTTGGAAGAAATCATTTAACCGATGAAGAAATATTGGATGGGAAAACAGTTAAACCAAAAAATTTAAGCAACGATGAAGACTATTATCTTCCGGAGATAATTAAAAAAGAAACGGAAAATGAAATTGAAGCAAATTCTTTAAATGATGGAAAAACAATTATTTTGGTTGTAGAAGATAATTATGATATGAGGAAATATATAAGAGAATCGCTTGGGGAAGATTATCACGTTGAAGAGGCGGTAAATGGAGAGCAGGGGATAAGAAAAGCTGTAGAAATAATTCCCGATTTAATTATAAGCGATATAATGATGCCGAAGATGAATGGAATTGAAATGACAAAATTCTTAAAGAATGAGGAAAAGACGAGTCATATTCCAATAATAATATTAACCGCAAGATCCGGACAGGAAAATAAATTAGAGGGATTACAAACCAGGGCAGATGACTACCTTACAAAACCTTTCGATATAAAAGAATTGCAAGTAAGAATAGAAAATTTAATCAACATTAGAAAGCAGCTCCAGGAAAAATACAGCAAGGGTAATTATATAGGAAAGCAGAATAAGAAAAAATTAGGCCGTTTAGATGAGCAATTTATGAGTAAGGTAATGGAAGTAATAGAGAATCATCTTGGGGAAGAAAATTTTAGTATAGAGGAATTCGATAAGGAACTGGGTATGGGTCGGGTACAAATTTACAGAAAACTAAAGGCATTAACAGGTAAATCACCAAGTAGGTATATTAGAACGATTAGGTTGATAAAGGCAAGAGAGATGATAATCGAAAAACAAGGGAACATTTCGGAAATTGCATACTCGGTAGGTTTTGCCGCACCCCAATATTTCACAAAATGTTTCAGGGAAGAATTCGGTTATCCGCCGAGTGATCTAATTAACCAAACAAATCAAAATAACTCATTTTCTAAGTAATGTAGCATAAGTATAAGTATTTGTAGCATACATATTATGTAACGGTATTTCCTTTTTTATTTATTAACACCAGAATTTCAAATTATTAATCATCAATAAAAAAGGATTGCTATATGAAAAAGTTTTTGTGCTTCTTTATCATTATTTGGGGCAGTTTATTAAGTTCCGGATTTAGTCAAATTGACAGCATATTCAGGGAAAGATTACAACTCTGGCTCAAATCTGATACTGGTGTAGTTCTGAATGATACAACTGTAAGTAGATGGATTGATCAAAGTGGTAATGGAAATGATGCAATTGAATTAACTAAAAGCCGACAGCCAGTGCTGGCAGATAATGTAATTAATGGTAAACCAGCCATACGCTTTGATGGGTTGAACGACAGGCTGGGATTTACAGGTTCAAAACGAATGACCCAAATCACTCTTTTTATGGTTTTCATAAACAGATCGGGTGCTACAGGACCAAATCCACCTGGTTTCGTGCTGACATTCGGTCCCGGCGGCCCTTTTTCAGCTAATGAACACTTTGCCATTAAAATGCGGGGCATGGATGATGGCGACAATGATATTATTGTTGGTACTGAAGATCATAGTGATTATGTTTTATTTACCGGGCAGAATATTGCTCAATATAATGTGTGGAGAAACATAAATATAGAAAGAGACATATCAGTATCATATTCATCATTGAGGTGGAATGGAGTTTCAGCTCCTGCCTCGGCTTCGGGATCTGATATTTCTATTTCAGTTCCACTTGGTGATTCCGCAGCTTCAGGAGGAGGAATTGGGTCAACTGATAATTTCCCGAATTTAGGTACAGTCGGTGCAAAATGCGATATAGCTGAAATATTAGTCTATAATACAGTTATTCCAGATTCAGGAAGGTTAGCAATAGAGAAGTACCTTAGTGATAAGTATAATATAGTTATTACAGGAGTTGATAATTATCAGAATAAAAGTATTCCTGAAAGCTTTGATCTTTATCAGAATTACCCGAATCCTTTCAACCCAAATACAACAATTAAATATTCAATTGCTAAAGAAGGATATACAAAAATTACCGTATATGATATTATAGGCAGTAAAGTTGCTGTGCTTGTAGATGAAGATAAACCGGCCGGAAGTTATTCTGTTCAATTTAATGCCAACAATCTTCCAAGCGGAGTATATTTCTATAGAATACAAGCAGGAAGTTTTATTGAGACGAAGAAGATGATTCTCTTGAAATAAAATTGATAGTACAGTAACTAAAACTTTCAAGCCGTTGGTTAATTCTGACGGCTTTTCTTATATAATTTGGTTATAGATATATTGGGTTTATCACGATGCCTGAAAGATGGTTCTATGTAACTGTAAAAAGGATGTAGTTCTTTTTTCATCCCTTGGGATCAGGTGTAACATTATAAGACACTAGATTTTTTTGGTGTCTCTTTTTAAACAAGCTTAATTAATAATTTATTTGTATTTGATCAATTATTGGGAATTTATGAGGCGGCATAAAATGTGACAAGGTAACTGGACAATTGGATAATAGCGGCCATATGCCGCGAATAAATCTTAATTATAGGAGTTTACCTTGAAAAAAAACTTTTACATTTTTCTTGTTAATATTTTTCTTATAGCCAGTGCATTGACTTCAATTAATGCTCAGTCGTGGTATGATGAACACTGGACATCAAGAAATTTAGTTACAATCACCAACCCAGGCGCCACTCCATTAACTGATTATCAGGTTAAAATAACTTTAGATAACAGCACGTTTAATTTCAGTTATGCGAAGAATGACGGATCTGATTTACGTATAACAACAAATGATGGTATTACACCCATATCCTTCTGGATTGAGAATTGGACAACCGGAGTGCAGGCTACAATATGGGCTAAGGTGCCCAGCATTCCAACTTCAGGAACAACAGTTTACTTATACTATGGCAACAATTCCGCAGCCAGCGTAAGTAATGGTTCAAATACATTCCAGTTCTTCGATGACTTTGAATCATGGACAGCCGCTTCTTCCAGCGCATGGCAGGACAAAGCTACAATGCCAACTTCTATAGCAGATATAGCCACAGCAGTTTACAATGGAAAGATATATTCAATAGGGGGATACGGAAATGGACCTACTGATCCACAAAATAAGAATTACGAATATGATCCAGCGGCAAACACGTGGTCTGAAAAAACTCCAATGCCTACTGCACGCTGGGGAATGATGGCAGTTGAATTTAATGGTTTAATTTATGTATTTGGCGGTTCAATAGGCTGGGGAGCTGGTAATATAACAAAGAATGAAGTTTATGATCCTACATTGGATACATGGACCACAAAAGCAGATATGCCTTCAGTATTAGGATGCCAGGGAGTAATGGGTATAAAATATGGCGATAAGATACATATGTTCTATTTATCTTATCATTATGAATATGATCCAGCTACAGATACTTATACGCAGAAAGCAAATGTTCCTAACCCAAGAATGTGGAGCACTGTTGCGGTCGTTGGATCCAAAATCTATCTTATTGGTGGTACACCAGATGGAGTTATTGCAACTAATAACAATCAAGAATATGATCCAGCTACAGATACATGGGCTACAAAATCTCCTTTTCCCGGTATCAGATGGGGAATGGCGAGAGAAAATCCTGTTATTAATGGAAAGATTTATGTATCGCATGGATTGGATGGAAATGGAGGTACTTTCCACACGGAAAACTATGCATACGATCCAGTAGCAGATACCTGGGAACAAAAAGGGCCGGCTGCACATCGCAGAGATGGAGTAGGCTGTGGCATTATCAATAACAAAATTTACATAATTGGAGGTCGTGCTGACTTTAATGGACCTTACGGCTTGAACTACAACGAAGTTTATGATCCTTCAATAGATACGTGGTCGGGTTCTCTAACAGGTCCTTCTCAGTGGAATACATCAGGACCAAGCTACGTATTTGCAGATCCTTCAGCAAAGTATTCAGGCAATTATGGTTTAGTTATTCAACAAACATCGGATGTAGCCACACAGTGCTTTGCACAAACAGCAGTAGGCCTGGGAAGCACATATGCACTCGATTTCAATTGGCAGATAACAGATGCAGGTGGAATATATAATGCAGGAGGTGCACTAATAAAGCCTCAGGGATTGATCACACTGACTGATCCTGATCCCGCCGGTACATTATTCTTCTATTATTCGGGCACTGCACCTGTGGTACGTTGGTTTAACGGTTCCGGTTTTAATCAATTACAAAACAGTACGTGGAATACCTGGCATAATGTAACCATCGTCCGCAATGGTGCATCAAGCAAGGTAAATTTCGATGGGAATCAATATCAATCTCCAACTATCACAACTCCTACTTCAGGCGGCAGCGGTCAAATAAAATTTAGTGTTTATTTCGCAACTAAGCAATACATTGATAACGTTCGAGTTCGCAAATGGGCAGGAGCAGATCCTTCTTCTTCTGTTGGTGTGGCGGAAGGTAATCCTCTTCCGGTTGAACTTTCTTCTTTTACTTCAAACATCAATGGAAGGAATATTAGTCTTGTCTGGGAAACCAAGACAGAAAAGAATAGTGATAAATTTGTCATCGAAAGAAAAACAATCGGCAGTAATTGGGAAATAATTGGGTCTGTTAAAGCTGCAGTATTAAGCAATTCGCCGAAACAATATTCCTATTCAGATAATAAACTGCAGTCAGGTAAATATCAGTACAGGCTTAAGATGATTGACAACGACGGCACCTTCGAATACAGCAAGATAGTTGAAACAGAAGTTGCTTTGCCTAAGAATTTCGAACTCAGCCAGAATTTCCCGAACCCGTTTAATCCGAATACAGTAATCTCATATTCATTACCATTAGCATCTAATGTAAGGCTTATTGTTTATAATTCATTAGGGCAGACAGTAAAAGTTCTTGAGAACGGATTTAAGAATGCAGGAACTTATTCAATCAACTTTAATGCAGCAGAACTTCCAAGCGAAACATATTATTATAGAATAGAAGCAGGACAGTTCTCCCAAATTAAGAAGATGATTCTCTTGAAATAAAATTGCTGGTGTTGTAAAATACAACTAATAAGTAAGCCGTTAGTAAATTCTAGCGGCTTTTTCTTTCCACAAAGGGTATCCAAAATTCAAAATAATAACTCTTTATTTATAAAGACGTTAGCTTACCTTGTTTTCCATTCCATAAAACTAAACAAAGTGGAATGAAACTTTTCCTTTTATTTCCAAATAATAGTTTTTGTAACTGTCCCCTCCTGTCCCTCGTCAAAACCCTATCCGGATTAAAAACAGCTAAATTCTGCTAAAATCAAAAGAATTTTTTGTATTGCCAGTTGCGGGAAATCTGCACGTCTGGTTTTGTGGGGTTGTCAATTGGATGACCACTCTACCCGGTCACTACACCCCAAAGGATGTAGTTCCTTTTTCATCCCTTCGCCCGATTGATTTTAAACTCTAATTGTTGAATTTTACTTTAGGTAAAGAGCAAAGAATGCTTCAAACTGGTAAGCCAAGTTGAGGCTACTTACTTACCTTGAACTGAAGTTCAGAATAACAAATCAGATGAAGAAATATAATTCCTGACAATGTTGGTTATGAGGTAGTATCATGACAAAGATCGGAAAAAAAGAAAAAAACAAATCAGCTGATAATCCCTCCCTCTTAAAAATCAAATTGAAATCTGCAAAAGAGGTAAGTGAATTCGCTGAAAATATTATCGACACAGTGAGGGAACCTTTAATTGTTCTGGATAAAGATTTAAGAGTAGTTAAAGCCAGCCAATCATTCTATGATTTCTTCAAAGTGACTCCTGTTGAAACTATTGGAACATATATTTATAATCTGGGAAATAACCAATGGGATATTCCTAGACTGAGAGAACTGCTAGAGACAATCCTTCCCGAAAAACAACATTCGACAACTTTGAGGTTGAACACGTTTTTTCTACAATCGGTAAACGCATCATGCTTTTGAATGCCCGGAAAATTCAAAGAGGATCGGGGAAAGAACAGATAATTCTTCTTGCCATTGAGGACATCACTGATCGTAAACTTGCAGAAGAGGCGCTTAATATATCTGAAACACGCTATCGTAGTCTCTTTGAATCAGCAAAGGATGGAATTCTTATCCTCGATTCAGGAACAGGAAGGATCGTTGATGTGAATCCGATTTTGATTCATATGCTTGGCTACTCAAAAAAACAATTCATTAATAAAACAATCTGGGAAATTGGAGTCTTTAAAGAAATAGTGGCTAACCAGGATAGTTATTTAGAATTTCAGAAGAAAGGATATAACCGTTATGAGCATTTGCCTCTTGAAACGAAAGACGGACGCCGGATAGATATTGAGTTCGTCAGCCATGTAAATATAGCACATCAGCAGAAGGTAACCCAATGCAATATTCGGGACATAACTGAACACATACAAATCGAAGAGTTATTGAGGGAAAGTGAAGAAAAATATCGCATTCTTTCAGAGTTATCTCCGGAGATGATTTATCTCGTTGATACGAATGGATGTATAACTTATTTAAACAAAGCAGGTGGTGCACAATTTAGAGTTAATCCTTCAGAGATCGTTGGAAAAGATATCACAGATGTTTTTCCTCCGGATATCGCAAATCAAAATCTGACGGCTATTCAAAAGGTTATTGATACTAAAACTCCCTTCTATAACGAAAGGGAAATGAAATTTCCATTCGGGAATATGTGGGTTAGCTCTCGTTTATCTCCCGTTTTTGACAAGGAATATCAGGTTGTCTCAGTTTTGGGATTATCAATTGACATCACACAGCGCAAGCATGCCGAAGAAAACCTGCGCGAAAGCGAAAAGAGATTCAAGGAGCTTACAACCCACCTGCCTCAGTCAGTTTTTGAGGCGGACCTCAACGGCATTATTACATTTGCAAATGATTTCGCTTCCGAAACTTTCGGCTATTCAAAAGAAGAAGTATTAAATATTATAAATTACCGAATGATAGTTGTTCCGGAGGAAAGGGACAAGTTATCTGAAAATGCACGTAAAATCATTAATGGTAATTTACAAACCGGAGGGGAATATACCGCTTTGAGAAAAGATGGTACTATATTTCCGTGCCTGGTCTATGTCAATGCTATTATGAGCGACGAAAAGCCGGTAGGAATAAGGGGAATCCTGGTCGATATTTCCGAAATTAAAAAAGCAGAGCAGGAATTGATTAAAGCTAAAGAAAAAGCCGAATCAGCCAACAAACTAAAAGATGCTTTTATTGCCAACATATCACACGAAATCAGAACCCCCTTAAATGGTATCATTGGGATGTCAAGTTTAATAAAGGAGATTTTCCAAGATAAAATAAATGAAGAAGATAAGGAACTGTTTGCAGGAATTGACTATTCCAGCAAACGTCTTATCAGCACAGTTGATATGATTTTGAACTATTCTCGTTTACAGGTCGGGGAGTTCCCTCTCTTTCGAAAGAATTTAGAACTATCCGCTATCTGTGTAAACCTTGTTACACAATATACCACAACAGCTAAAAATAAATCAGTGAATCTTTCATTTCAAAATAATTGCGGAGATGCGAATCTATTTACCGACGAAAATTCGATTACAATGGCTATTTCCAACTTAATAGATAATGCAATTAAATATACCGACATAGGATTTATTAGTGTAATTCTTCATAAAGAAATCAATGATGACATAATCCTTGATGTGACAGACACAGGGGTTGGAATTAGTGAGGAGTCTTTAGAAAATATATTTGAACCATACCATCAGGAACAAATGGGTTATGGAAGAGCATATGAAGGAATTGGTCTTGGTCTCTCTTTGGCTAAAAAGGTATTAGAGTTGAACGATGCAAAAATTATTGTCAAAAGTAAAAAAGGGAAAGGGACAACTTTTTCTATAAATTTTGGTAAAGGTGTTCAGTCTGTTGATGAAATGCATGAAACAGATATAAAAGTAAATATTCCTCCTCCTAAGGAAGGGACTGTAAAATACGTGGTGTTGTTAGTTGAAGACGATATAATGAACCAGGCAACCATAAAAAGATTTTTAGGTATCAAATACACTACGTTAATGACAAACTCTTCAGATGAAGCACTTGAGATATTGCATAAGAATAAGGTGGATTTAATATTAATGGATATATCAATTATGGGTCACCAAAACGGACTGGAATTAACAAAAGATTTAAAAGCATCAAAAGAATTTTCCAATATACCTGTTATCGCAATTACGGCACACGCTTTTGAAAAAGATAAACAAAATGTTTTAGAAGCCGGCTGTGATAGTTATTTAGCTAAACCATTTACAAAAGAATCACTTCTTGAAATGGTTGCAGGTTATGCTCAGAAATAAATTGATTTTATCATTAACTAAAGATCCCCGATGATTAAAAATTCCGAACCAAAAGAAGAACTTCTTAAAGAATTAGAAGAGCTTAAACTTGAAAACGCTTCTCTTAAAGCTATGTATGAGCAAGACCTCGCCGAGCACAGAAAGGTGGAAAATTTATTGCGGGAGAGCAACGATAATTACAGCGATCTGGTCGAAAACAGTAGCGATCTCATCTGTACTCATGATTTAGATGGAAATCTTCTCTCAATAAATAACGCTGCGATAAATATTACGGGCTATTCTAAAGAAGAAGCAATAAAAATGAATATGCAAGATATTATAGTACCGGAATACAGAAGAATCTTTGACGCTTATTTGGCAAAGATAAAAGCAATGGGACATGCCCAAGGTTTTATGATAATTCAAACAAAAACCGGTGAAAGACGTATTTGGGAATATAACAATACACTCCGAACAGAAGGTATTGCTAAACCAATTGTGCGGGGAATGGTAAAGGATGTAACCAAGCTCAAAAGCACAGAAGCTATTCTAAAGAAATTAAATGCAGAATTAAACAAAAGTAATTCCGAAAAAGATAAATTTTTATCAATCATCGCACATGATTTGAAAAGCCCGTTCCAGGGATTTTTGAGTTTAACAAAAAGTTTTGCTGAAGAAGCAAGCTCTTACTCTGTGCAGGAGCTTGCCCAATTAAGTAATGATATGCATCAAGCTGCAGATAATCTGTTTAACCTGTTGAATAATTTACTTGAGTGGTCGCAAATGCAAAAAGGCGCAATGAGTTTTCAGCAAAAAGAGCTTTCATTGTCTGAACTGATTGCAGAAAATGTCGAATTGATAAAGGGGCGAAGTGCGCAAAAGGGGATTACCGTAATTAATGCAGCTTCCGGTCCTTTTCATATATATGCAGATGAAAAAATGATTAACTCGGTTATATTAAATCTTCTTTCAAATGCGATTAAATTCACTTATAGAAATGGAACAGTTACAATTAGCTCTAAAAAGACTGAGGATCAAATGATTGAGATTGCTATATGCGACACGGGCATTGGAATGCAAAAAGACCTAATCGAAAGACTTTTTAAGGCAGGAGAAAAAACTGGCAAGAAAGGAACCGATGGAGAATTGAGCACCGGTTTGGGTTTATTGCTTTGCAAAGAATTCGTAGAAAAACACGGTGGTGAAATATGGGTGGAAAGTGAGGAAGGAATTGGGAGCACATTTTATTTTTCTATCCCGTTAAGTAATAAATAAATGCTTATTATTCGTAGCCTAGTTCTTCAGACCTATTCATTACGAATGAGATTCATGATTCTATGACATATTGAAAATAAGAAGTTAATTTTCTCTACCATAGTGTTTGCCATAGTAAATATAGGTTGTTAATAGGGAGCATAAATACTGGGATTATCGGAAGATTCAAAAATAATTGGAATGTAGTTTTCTTTAGCTGTTTTTTAGATAACAGTAACCAAAATGTTACCAAGAAGTAAGAAATTCTATGCAAAATTCATATCGGAATAAAATAGATTCACTTTAAGGTTAACCAGTTCACGAGCAGCGGAGACAGTTGAAATTACTTTTGGATGAACTCCATCACAAATTAAAGATCTAATTCCTTTTTCATCCTTTTGATCGATTGAAAATATTTACTAGTCAGATAAATTGTAATTGATTTTATAAATATAGAATGGAATTACGATTAGTTAAAGGTAGTATATGCAACAAGAAATGTATTCATCTAAAACACTTTTTAATCCTGAGTTTTGGGACTGTAATTGCGATAAAAATTATATACACAAAAAACCGAAGAACTACTGTTCTAAGTGTGGAGCTATACAAGAAGATTGTCCTGATTCAAAGGCTACCGAAGTCGAAATAATGTATAATCTCAGGGAGGATTCTGCCCTTTATTTCGCATCAATTAAAAACGGGAGATAATTTAAGTAGAATTGATTTAGTGATAAATTAGGCCATGTATTGGATTTGCACAATGCACAAATAGGGGAGTAATATATCCTATGCTGATTTACGATAGAAATTAGGAATAGCAATATGATTGTCGGAGCTCATTCAATTATCCTAATTAAATATCAAACGCATCTGGGGATAAACAATTATTCTCCTGAAGGCCGACCAGTTCAGGCAATAGGAACGATTGATAAAATCCCATTTGTGAATGGGCTTCATCATTATTATTTCAGGCAAGCCGCTTAAGATCTTTTATCGTTTATGAAATTATTAGAATATTTTCTGGGGATAGCTATGTCCGTTGGTGGATAGTTTTATCAAAAGTTGAAAAATCAGTAGTGAAACCTTAGGGATGGGAGGAAGGAAATGTTATAATCCACAAAAAATATCATTATAAAGAACTTATATTTATGTCGGATGAAGTAAAGAATAGGCACCGAGATGTATATTCTATCTCATCCGCTATCTTTCGGATTGTTAATGCATTCCATCCTTCTTCTGCTGCGATCTTTCTTGCAGCGTCAAGAATACTCTGTTTTATCTCTTCTTTCTCTTTTTGTCTTCTTTCTATATGACTCATTTATGTGTTCGTTATATTTTCTAACATTGTTGTTTTGATTTATCAATGGTCATGCCAATCATATCAATAAGCGATTGTTTAGAAAATGGTTTCGCTAAAATGGAAAAATTCAATTGATCTCTTTAATGCAGTTGTTAATTACAATTAATTCTTTTTCCCCAAGAAGCAATATCCATTAGTATTAAATCAATTTTATTAGATTTTAATATCTCAGGTACATTATCAGAAGAATCTGTAATTGTTGTATCAAATCTTTTTTCTAAAAATCTTTTAATGACAGTCTGATTCATTAAATCATCTTCAACTATCAATACTTTCATTCCAATTCTTTCAGCGTTGTTGAAATTGAATTCTGATCTACTTAAATGTCGATACTATTATTTGTCATTACATTCCAGGAGGAGGCAGTTCTCCAGGATGAGGAGGCATTCCAGCATGAGGGAGCATTCCGGGAGGTGGCATGTTTTTGTGGTCGTTTCTACCCGGCATGCTCAGGAGCTTATGAAACTTAACTACCTGATCAGCGGAAAGAACTTTATACAATTGAGTAAAATGATTGAACATAAGCTTTTCGTTAAGCACCTGGAAACCGGCAATTTCCTGCAACAGATTATTTACTCTCTGCGTGTCGGGATTTTCTTTGAAGGCCTGGTTCTGAATTTCCGATTTCTTTATCCAGATCTGAGTATTTATTACATCCATTGAATCAAACAGAGACTTACGAAGGAGGTTAAATTTATTTTCCTGGTCATTATTCAATCCCAATTCATTCTTAAGAAAATTATTAATATCCGGACGACCATTTATTAACATTGGAGGCAGAGTGGGACGACCCATCCACAGAGTAACCAGGGTAGCGATATTTATTATTACAAGGACAACTATTGCCCAAGCCTGAGTTTTTTGTTTAGTCAGCCAGTCCATTTTTAATCCTTTATATCATAATTAGATAAATAATCGGTTTCGGTTTGTATTGAATATTCGGAGACGATATTTTTGATATATATCCGTTGGTACTGATTATTTACTTTTCCATTACTAAGATATGAAATAACGGAATAGACATTAAATACAATCAATACAGCAAAGACAATCCGCCTAAAGAGATTAAGTACGAGATCGGAAGAGGAAAGCGATTTTTTAGAGGAGTGAGAATCAATTTCCTCTTTAATTCTTGTAAATAAGAACGGATTAGGTTCTATGTTTTTTATGTTATCGAGCAAAGAAAGAGTTTTCTTAACATCGGCAGTTATTTTTTGATCTTTATTCATATAATTAATTATTTATAGTATTTGTATAGTATTTGTACAGCATCTTTTCCAGATTTTTCTTAGCGCGATGAATCAAAGATACAACTGCAGAGACAGTGGTATTAAGAATCTCTGCAATTTCTTTAGAACTCATTTCATCATCCTTACTCAACAAAAAGGAAATCCTTTGATTTGCGGGTAATTTGTTCAGGGCATTGTTCAGCACCATCATTCTTTCGGCATTTTCCATCAGAATGCCGGGATTGCCATCAGTAGCTTTTATTTCAGGCTGTTTCTGATCTTCGCCGTAGAATGGTTGCAGGAAAAGATATCTTTTTTTTCTTTTCTGAGCGCGCAAATAATCCAAAGAACTAGTAACCGCAATCCTGTATATCCAGGTTGATAATTTAGAGCCGGATCTGAAACTATCAATTGACGACCATACTTTAACAAAGACTTCCTGGGTTATATCATCTGCAACATCCTTATCATTGACGATACGATAGCAAGTGTTAAAAATTTTTTTCTGATTATCATTGAAAATTATCCTAAAGGCTTCTTCATCTCTTTGTTTAAGTTTAGTTACTAATTCAGTTTCCAGCATTCACCAAAAATATTGATTCTTTTAATAAGTTAGACGTTTATTTTGGCAGAACCATGCGGTTTGCCAAAGAATATATGGAAACAGGCGGAAAATAAAGCCAAACCCCACATTAATTTCTTAATGCGAGGTTTGGTGGTGAGATAGAGAGAGAGAAATACTTCTATTTATTAATAGTAACCACGAAGGAATAATCTATAGGCACATTTGTTAGTTTACCACCGGGACCACCGCCAGGAGGACCACCACCGCCAGGAGGGCCACCACCACCAGGAGGACCACCACCCATAGGAGGTCCTGAGGGATGGTTATCATCCCCCATCATGCGATCGGGTTTCTGCATGGGATCAGGCGATTTAAGATTACCGGAAACAAAGTCCACAGTTATTTTTTTATCATTATTATTGTTAAGGACATAATTTAAGAGAGGTTTACTGCCAAAGGGAATTTTAAGTTCATAACATAAATAGTTTTTATCAACTTTAAGGGCTGCCTGGTATGTACTGCCATCTATGGGGAATGATTTAAGAACCTTGTCATCATCATTAATAATGTAGAGGTTTTTCTGCTGAGAGAGGAACATTGTCAAAGCGGGGTCTAATTCTTTATTGTCAGATATATCGCCTGGATTTTTATTCATTCCGGGCTGATCCTGCATACGGCGGTTTTTCATAAACTCCATCATATCGGCAGGGTCCGGGCTATCGGGATATTTAATTCCGATTTTATCAGCCGAGTTTCCGGGATCGACCCATACCTTGAGACCACCGAGTAAAATGTTCATTATTTTATTTCTGTCATTAGTGATCATAATCAGGTATAAATTATCAGCATCATTACTAAAGCCGAAGGATATATTTTCGCCTTTCATATTTGTTAGCTGTTGCCAATCAGACGAGCTCCCATCTATTTTTATATAACTGCCAACCGGCTGAGATATAACTTGCCGGGAGCCTGAGCAGGCAGAAAATATAAGCAGAGTAGAGAGAAATAATATTTTTAGATACACAAGTTTTTGCATAATATTCTCCATAAATATTGTTAAGAAAATAACCTGAGATTATATACGAAAGAGAGCAGATAGTAACGTCCGATAACATTAGTGCTATATTCCTGGGTATAGTTACCGGTCGACTGCCGGGAGATATTTGTATCCTGATTTAAAAGGTCGTAAACGGATAACCTAAGTTCTGCGCGGTTATCTGAAAAGAACTTTGCACCAAAGCTAAGATTGAGCAAATATGAATCCGGAGAATATCCATTTGATAGTCCTCCATCATATTTACACAGTAGATCGCCCTGCACGGCAAACTGATCAAACAGGAGCCAGTAGATTTTTACCCGGGTAAGCTGAGTTAAATATTTTTCATTATTAACGGCTGATTTATTATTGATAACAATGTTATAACTGGTTGTGCTGGAAAGAAGGAAATCAATATCTGTACTGATATTACTGCTGATGACAGCACCCAGACCATAGCTGAATGAATTTGAATAGTTGCTTATACTGTTGAGTATGCCCGGGGTGCGGGTATAGTTTGCTGATAAATTAAGATTGAGATTTGAGCTGATAAAATCTGCCGGCAGCGCATAAGTCATAAATGTCTGTGCATTTATATAACCTTCAACATTATGAGGAATGGATAGCTGGCTGCCGGCATTGAGGAATATCCCGTCAGGAAGTGTGGTATCCTTACGGGCAATAACGGTATTTGATCCGATATAATTGTTTTTATAAGAACCGCTGAACATCAGGAAGAATGAGTGCATGTTTGAGAAATTTATTGTTGAGAACTTCATTGCGACAAAATGATTATATTCCTGTTTCAGACCCGGATTACCGATGGACAACTGCAAGGGATTTGAGTTATCAAGAATATTCTGAAGCTGAGTGACAGACGGAGCCGTATTAGCGGTTCTATAGAAGAAGTTGAGGTTTTTATCACGGGAAATATTATAACTGAAAATGAGGGAGGGGAGAATAGAATTAAACTTCCGATCGAGCTGATAATTTTCAGGATATACCTGTTTACTTGTTAAAGACGCAAGGTTATAGGTAAGGTTAGCGTTGAGAGATATTCTATTCCGCTGATACCTGTAACCAAGTCCAAGGGAATTAGTAATATAATTTTTATCATACTCATTACTGAGGGAAGTATCCAACAACGAATAGCCAGACTGCAAAGAGGCAACGGAGAATGTTTTTTTATCATTAGTTTGATACGCAGCCGAATGACCGGCATTTAACATTAAGGCATTGAATGAATTAACCGGTTCGGTATAAATTATGTTTTCTGAGACAGTAAGACTATTATTATTGATATTAGTCATTTGGTTTATGGAATCTATTTGGACTATTGAATTATAATAAGAACTTTCTGACAATTGTTTTTGATTTCCTTCCGATCTGTTGTAGGATGTGTTTATACCAAGAAAAATGGACCTACCGGAATTATTAAATTTATGGCGATACATAAGGAGTGATAAGCTATTTAATCCATTCAGGTCTGACGAAGTTAGACTTTTTGTTGAATTAACCAGATTTTCCAAATTGATGGTGGAAGCATTAATGGAAGTAATTGTTATATTTTTCTGAAGAGACAGACTGGGGATGAATCTAATTTCATTAAGGGAGTCAAACTGATAATCGTACCTGAGATCGACTCTATGGTTTGTATTTCCGGATTGAGACGAATTATACTCAGAATAATTTTGTCCGTTGAGGGAAGAGAGAAAATAATTTCTGTTAAGCAAGCCGATTAAATTATTATCAGTTTTATTATAGAAATAACTCCCGTTAATTTCCGAATTTCCGGTGAAGCTGTTGTTATAATTAAAGCCCATGGCTTTTACAACTGTGCTGCCATTTGCGGAATTGACAAGATTGCCCAAAGGACTATTAGGTGAGCCAGGATTGTTCACTACCCCGGCACCGGGAATACTACCGGGTTCCTGAGAGCCCATAACGCCAAGCATATCGATGCTTGAGAAATTCTGTTCATTAGTATTATTTGCTTGTCCGATGAAACTGATTCTCTGATTTTCATCGAACAAATTTACATCACCGCCTGCGTTATATCTTTTATCCGATCCATAACCTGCCTGCATTTTACCAAAAGCACCCTTTGAAATGTTGAGGCTGGTTATAAGATTTATTGCTTTGGTTGTTGTTCCGTCGTTAAAACCGGAGAACTGTGACTGATCACTTTGCTGATCAAAGACCTGGACTTTCTGAATAATATCAGCGGGTATATTTTTCAGAGCCATATCGGGATCGTCGCCGAAGAAAGTTTTACCATCGACATAAACCTTTTTAACTTCCTCGCCCTGGGCTTTAACTTTGCCATCCTGAACCTGGACGCCGGGAATTTTAAGAAGGAGATCCTGAGCGACTGCATCCTTATTCACTTTAAAGGCATCGGCATTATAGACTGTTGTATCGCCACTTTGGACTGCGACGGGAACTTTATCAATTATTAATACTTCATCCAGCTCAATCTGCACCGGAATTAATTTAATAACACCAACATCAATTGATTTATTGAAAACTGTTACCGGCTGGTTATAGGTCTGGTACCCGATAAATTTTACACTCAGAGAATAATTATCGGATTTAATATCTGCAAAATAAAAAGCACCTTTTCTATCGGAGGTTGTTCCTTTTATTGTTGAGTCGGGCAAATGACATAAAATGACGTTAGCCAAAGCTAAGTAAGCATGGCTTTTAGAATCTGATACTTTACCAGAGACATGAATATTTTGGGAAAAAACTCCCTGAGAAAGGATTACAAGAAACAATAGAAGGAATTTCATAAATAGATATTTATCGCTTTTTACATTTTACAAATTCTTGAGTTTAAATCGAGTATCTTAGTTCTATATAGTTAGACGATATTATGGATGAAAACTTGTGCTTGAAAAAAAAATAGCATTATAGGATTTTATACAAGATTAAATAGATGATTTTGTTGAAGCTTCTCACCGGGAAATTAGAAATTTAACTTAAAACCTAAATTAAAAAATCTTGGCGATAGGATGTTTGCAATGGGAACGGGCTGTGTTGTTTCTGGAAAAACATGATACCATGAATATGAAGTAATATTGTATTTATTGAATACATTTAGTACATCAACAGTTAAAATAATATCTCTTCGATCAAAGATATTGAACTCATATGTTAGTCCCATATCCACCCTAAAATAAAATGGATATTCTTCAGTAACATTATAATTGGGGACGACTTGATATGACCCCGGAGTTGCACCATGTACACTAACCATCGGATAATACGAATACCCCGTACCAAATAGAAATAATGCATGCACTTGAAAATTCTGACGCTTCTTTACCCTATCTTGAAGAAAAATCCTGATTGTATGTGTCTGGTCCAATGGGCTTTTAACATACGAATAGTTTCCCGGTGTCTCTTTTTGTTCCGCATTCAAATAACTGTAGCCAATCCAGGTTTCCATCCCCTGGACTAATTCCCCTTTATATAGCAAATCCAATCCGTATGCAAAACCCTCATAATTATTTTTATCACCATAAGTCAAGTCCATTTCATTAATATAATAAGGTATTAGCCTGCTTAAATCTTTATAAAATAATTCCACAGAGAACATTGAATTTATTTTAAAATTATTTTTCCAGCTTAAATTATATTGAACGTCCTTTTGTGATAGCAATGATTTTGCGCCTGTTATACTTTTATCCCGGGTTTCATAAAAATAAGGAGGTTGATAATAATATCCCCAGGTCAGGTTAAATGAATTTGAAGTATCGGGCTTATATGAAATGCTTGCACGCGGGCTGATCAAAAGCTCACCATTGAAATAATATTTCAACACTCTTAAGCCGGCATTTGCGCTTAGCTTGCTGTTTAGGAAAATATTGTCTGAAATATATGCTGAAAAAGAATTAAAATCGGCATTTAGTTTCTGAACTGCAGAACTGGAATAATTTAAAACTGAGTCGGCACCGGTATAATATGTTAATTCATCAAGTGAGCTTTCCATTTTTGAATATCTAAGGGTGGCTCCCGCAGTGATACTTTGAGTTTTATAATTTAAGTTGTAATCAGATTTTAATTCAAATCTTTCCGTTTTAAGATAATTCTGGACAAATTCATGTCCTGTCTCCAGGTATCGTATGCTATCTTGCGGATTATAGGCATCATTGGAATAATAAACATCGTATGATAAATTTTTGTTGTAAAGTTCTTTATCAGAATAGTAAGCAATTGAAGTGGTTAAACTGGAATTATCACTTAAAGGAGCTAAGAATTTTAATCCAAGTAAGCTTGTATTGTATTTATAATTAGAATTACCATCAAAATTTAAAGTTACTTGCTTAATATCCAGGTATGAAGTTTGGAAATTACCAAACCAACTCTGCGGTGTTAAATCAAATTTATTTCTGGCTGTTAAAAATAACAATTGAACCTGGTAGTTATTAGGTAGGTCGTAAGAGCCCAAAAATTGAAAATCATCAAAACTTGGTTTATACTGACCTTGGGTTTGTAGTGTTTTGTCAAACAAAGACGGATAAGCATAGCGCAAGCCTGTCCTCCAGTTTAGGTTTCCGGTTTTATCATGTAGCGTTAACCCCATGTTAAACAAATCAGCATTTAATTCTCCACTAAGTTCAGGGTTTTCTTTAGTGTAATAATTTACTGTAAGGGAGGAAGACATTTTATCTCCAAATTGAACTGGGAAAGCATCATGGTAGAATTCCATACTGTTAACCATACTTTCGTTAACAATAGACTGGCTTTCTTCATTGCCCTGCTGAATTAAATACGGCTGATAAATTTCATAGCCGTTCAGATAAATTAAATTCTCATCAAAATTGCCGCCCCTTACATTATACGTGCTTGATAATTCGTTATTTGATGTCACACCGGGCAAAATTTTTATACTTCTAAGAATGTCGGAATAAAGATTGGGCATGTTTTGAATGTCTTTAGAATTCAATGTGTCAGGATTTAGAGTGCCAAAGTCTCGATTCGAATTGATAGTAATATCGTTCATAACATAAAAGTTTGATCTTAGGGAAATGTTTAAAAGGATATTTGTTTTGTTTTCGGTGATACTTACATCATTTAATAGCGTTTTGTAACCAACATAGCTAAAAGCAATTTTATATTTTCCTGGTTTTATATTCAAAATATAATTTCCAAGACTGTCGGTCGATGTACCAAACGTTGTATTTAGTATAGAAATATTTACTCCTTTAAGAGGAATATTGTCGTTTGCATCTTTTACATTTCCCTTTAAAGAGACTAACTTATTTTGTCCAGCGATTTTTATAGCCAATACTATAATAATGGCTAAAGTGAGTTTGAAAAGAGATAAAGAAAGCGAAGCATATTTTAGTAATTTCATATAAAATAGTTTTCTATAATTAAGTTTCTTGTTTAATATTTTATTTTTCTATTAAAAATATTTTTAGGTCTAGCATGTCTAAAGATAATTCTTTATATAATGAATCTTTCTTTTGAGTGTTATGTACGGGAATTTAATAATCCCGGTTAGTTGTCAATTGAATACCCCCTTTACACATGGGCAAGTTTCATAGAAAGTCCAATCTTATATATAAAAATTTAATTGTAAAGATCAGTCTCAAAATTCTTAGGACGTAGATTATCATATATCCTTTTCAATTCATTGTAAGCCAATGCGCTGCCTCGGACAGCTGCCGAACGAAAGTATTGTACTGCTTTAGTCCTCTCAATTCGAATAATAATACCTTTATCATAATTGTCTGCTAATGAAATTTCTGCGATCAATGAACCCTTTTCCTCTGCAGTCTTTAGGTAATTAAATGAGTCTAATTTATTTTTAATATTAATTTCCCCATATAAGTTCGCTATTTCAAGTCTAATCCTTGCTTCCTTGTTCCCCTGATCGGCTGCAAGTTTCCATATCGCTACACCTTTGGCTTTATCTTGTTTTATATATTTGCCCTTGAAATAAGCCTGCCCCAGTTCTATTATTGAATTCAGATTCGTCATTTCTGCAGACTTTTGTAACAGATTAAATGCATCCCTATCTGCTATCTGCTTGTCAAGTCCAATTGATTGTAGTCCGTACCAGACATACATAGCAGTTGGATTATTCTTATCAACTTCCTTTTTAAGTATAGTGAAGAAATTCTTCTCCTTTATCAAGTCATATAACAGTATCGACCCCTTCCTTGAATCAGTCTTCGATGATCGCAAATAGAATTCTGCTGCTCCTATCGGATCCTTTAAATAATGGATCCCGTTCTGTACATAATACCCTAATATATTTAATGCTTCAGGACAACCATAATCTGCCGCCTCAAAAAATACAGACATACGTGTGGAATCTATTAATGAAGTGCTGTCTTTACCTGTCTTTATCGAATTTTCTAAATCTTTATTAGGCGAATTCTTTATGTCTTCAATAAGGTCGGCCTCTTTTATTGTTTGTATGGAATCAGAAATCATATCAAAATCAATATATACTAACCCTGACGATGACTGGAATGACTTATCATTATTGCTGTCTTGCTCATTCTTCCCCTTTGATGAATGATTTGGGGAGTTATTAACAAGTTTTGGAACTGTGTCATTTGTAGCAGGAGTATATTTCGTAAACTTCGTTATTGTTTCTTCGGCGGGTAAATAATTTTGACTGGCTGATTTATGAACCCACTTATATGCTTCTGTCATATCACGCTTAATTATCAGATTATCTGTATAGAGTAATCCCAACACAAACTCTGCTTGTGGCATTCCGTCCATGGCAGCATAATAAAATAATTTGAATGCTTCAAATGGATTCCATTCAGTACCCCATCCGTTAATTAGCAGTATGCCGTAATTATATTGTGCAGCAGTCAACTTCTGATCTGCTGCCTTCTTAATCCAGTAGGCTCCTTTTACCGTATCTGCGGGCACATTTTTACCTGTAAGGTACCTGATGCCTAGTTCGTGCTGTGCTTTTGCATTTCCCGCATGTGCTTCCTTATTAAGTTCATATTGCTCCCAAAGAGTATAGGATAGATCGGGCTGATAAAATGAAACATAATTCCTGCCGGGTCTGTTATTCTTAAATGCGAGACTTTTGGAAGTATCTTGTGCCGATATTATTCCTGAAAAGAAAACACATATTGCAATCAATAATAAAAAAAAATGTTTAATCAACCAATACCACCACCGAATATAGTTGTAAATATAGATGTTTCCCTTGAACTCACTTTTGTACCAAGCGTGAATAACTTCCCGTCCAGATGACTAACCAAATATAAAACCTCACATTAATTAACCTAATGCGAGGTTTAGGAGAGAGAGAGAGTTAAGGTCACTTTATTTAAAGATAACTTAGCTTAGAGTCGAAAATAATAAATCAAAGGGTCCGTTTTTCTCTTAGCTCGAGTTTTACGAATAGTTATGCACTGTAAAGTAAAAAGTAGTGCCAATATTTTCCTTGCTTTCGACCCAAATTCTCCCTCCGTTTTTTTCAACAAAATCTTTACATATCACTAAACCCAATCCTGTACTTAGCTCATTAGCAGTTCCTTTGCTCCCTACTTTTTCCCCTAACTTGAATAACTTCGCCACAGTATTCCTGGGAATTCCAACACCGGAATCGGTTACAGATATTTCCACCATCCCTTCTTCTATTTCTCTAGCTTTCCCAACAACTATCCCATTCTTTCTTGTAAACTTTACGGAATTAGATAAAAGGTTTCGTAAAACGGAATTAATCATTTTTTCATCAGCATAAATTTTCAGAGTTTCAGGAATTTCATTGAGGATAATAATTTCCTTTTTTATTGCTCTTTGTTTTGTTGAATCTATACTTTGTGAAAAAATATAGGATAAGTTGAGCGCTTTAGGCATAAAGGCGAGTGAACCTTTTTGGAATTGCGCCCATTCTAATAAATTTTCTAATAACGAATAAAGATTTACTACCGATTCATGCAATGAGTTGCTGTATTTTATGATTTCTGCTGATGACATTTCAAGGATATCGGTTGCCATAACTTCTGTTAAACCCAGCAAACCATGGAATGGACTCCTCAAATCGTGCGCAATGATAGAGAATAATTTATCTTTTTCTGAATTTAATTTTTCAAGCTCCTTATTTGTCGTTATAATTTTTTCTTCTTTCTGCTTAAGTTCGGTGATGTCCATTGAGATACCGAAGGTGCCGATTATTTTTTCGTCTTTGTCATATAGGGGAAACTTGGATGTTGAGACCCATGTATCGGGACGATCTGTCCACGTTTCCTTTTCTTCCTTGACAATTGGCGCTCCTGTCCGAATAATTACCTGTTCGTCCTCATATGCCTGTTGAGCATGTTCATTTGAGAAAAAGTCAAAGTCAGTTTTGCCAACCACCTGTTCAGGATCATTTAGTCCGAATGATTGGGCACTACCCTTATCGACCATGATAAACCGACTTTCACAATCTTTAATATATAAATGGATAGGAATATTGTTTATAAGGGTATTCATCAGGTACTTTTCATAATTAAGCTTTCCCATTACTTTTTGGTATTCTGAGATATCTTTCTCATACATGACTTTCAGAGTTGCGTTCTCTTGCTTTAGCGTTTTCAATTCCAGCGAGAGTTCTTCTTTAGTTTTATTCATATCATTCATAATCTATTTTACCATAGTTCGGGCAAATTGCATAATATTACATTAGCAGAAGGTAGACCGGCATTTGTTTTAGAATCAAATACTTTACCGGCGACATGAATATTCCGGGAATAAGCGGTCAGTGGAATCAGAATCGAAAATAATAACAGGAATTTAATAAATGGCACGTATTCAGCAATTCTATTAGTTCTAAGTAATGAGACGACAGAATTGCAGAAACCATGCGGGTGAAGAATATTCCGACTAATCCGATATTTATTAAATAAGCAACAAACTAATTTGTTTTCAGTGAAATTTGGCTATTTTTCCAAATTTAACTTTAGATACTGTCGGCATTAGAATGACAAACCTTGAAAAGGAAGTGTTAAAATATATATAAGCCAGGGTTTAATAAGTGAAGAAATATGGGAAAAAATGCTTGTCCCTGGTCAAAACTTCTCCATCCGCTTCAAAAATAGTTAAAATCTGCTGAAATGGAAAAATTTCTTTTCCTATTTTGGACGAAAGAAAAAACCGATTCGGAATAGATGAGCTTATCACGGCATATCGTTCACCTTGGCAAAACGGATATGTCGAAAGAGTAATAGGAAGCATAAGAAGGGAATGTCTGGATCATGTATTCGTACTAAATGAAAATCATTTAAGAACGATTTTGACTGAATACGTTTCTTATTATAATAAATATAGAACACATCTCGGATTAAACAAGGACTCACCTGAAGGAAGACTGGTTCAGAAGGAAGGGAAGATAGATAAAATTCCTATTGTGAATGGGCTACATCATTATTATTTCAGGCAAACCGCTTAAGATCTTTTATCCTTTATGAAATTATTAGAATATTTTCTGGGGATAGCTATGTACTTTGGGGAATATTTTGTTCAAAAATTGAAGAATTAATGTTGGCAACTGTGGAAAGCAACGCTAGAAATTCTAAATCAAGAAAATAACCTCATAATTAAGAGCTCTTTTTATGCCGGATGTGGAAATGAATAGGGACACCTAGTAGTAATTAGTTTATCGTTATATAGTGAATTTGGATGGGCAGGGTTGCTCATATATGATGGGTGAAATTGGATCATTAAAAAAAGTTCTTGTTAAGAATACATTTCTGTGTCAGATGAGGTAATGGAGAGGCACAGCCTGACTTTCTTAAAAAACATTTCTAAATTTGTATTCATATGTATAAAAGATTTGAAAGTAAACCGAATTCTGAAGGGCTACCTGACCAACTAAAGCAGTTTAATATCGATCTGATAGCCGAAAAAGATAACAGGTTTAAAAAATGTTAATATTGCTCGGAGTGCATAAATGATTGGGGGAACAATACTTCATAATAAAATAATGGAAAAGTCCGGCGAAGGCGGAATGGTTACTGCCTCAAAAGTTCGGGAAGCGAAATAAGTCAATTTATCATCGGAGGTTGGAATGAAAAGCTATTTTATAAACAAATATTTTTTATTAAGCGTAATAATGGCGCCGATTTACATATTTTCGCAGGAAAAAATCGATCCATTCTCATGGCTGGAGGCAATAGACAGTCCTAAATCTATGGAGTGGGTTAAAGCTCAGGATACTTCTACTGTGGATGCACTAAAGAAATTCCCTCAGTTTCAGAATATATATGGCAATAACTTAAAAATACTCAATTCGAAAGAAAGGATTGCCTATCCATCGATTGTCGGGAAGTATATTTATAACTTCTGGAAGGACAGCGTAAACGAACGCGGTATCTGGAGAAGAACAAGCTTTGATGGCTATTTGAATGCTTCACCTAATTGGGAGACGGTTCTTGATATAGATTCACTTTCTAAAGCAGACAGTGTTACGTGGGTATACCAACATGCGAATTTCCTTTATCCGGATTTTAATCTCTGTTTATTATATTTGTCTCGTGGCGGTTCGGATGCCTCGGTCATAAAAGAATTTGATCTTAAAACCAAAAAATTTGTAAATAACGGTTTTCAATTACCCGAAGCAAAACAGTCTGTTGGATGGATTGATAAAAATTCCATTTTTGTTGGTACTGATTTCGGTGACGGATCAATGACAAGCTCAGGATACCCGAGAATTGTAAAGAAATGGAGGCGAGGCACTCCTTTAAGCGACGCAAAGACAATCTTTGAAGGTGAACCAGGTGATATGGGCATTTGGGGATATGAAATAAATACACCTGAAAGGTCTTATCAATTTGTACAAAGAGCAAAAACTATGTTTAAGTTTGAAAATTATACTATAGTCAATGATTCGCTTGTGAAACTTGAATTACCTGAAGATGGGCAAATCAACGGAATATTTAAGAACCAGATACTTCTTGAACTTAAGTCCGATTGGAAGACCGGTGGAAAATTATACCAGCAGGGTTCCCTTATAAGTATAGATTATGACAAGTTTTTAAAAGGCAGCAGAGACTTTTTGTTGATATTCAAACCCGGGGCCCGCGAAAGTATAATTTCAGTCAATAACACGAAAATTTTTTTACTTATAGACAAATTAAATAATGTCAGGGGAGAACTATTTAAATATGAATTAAAAAAGAATAAATGGTCGGGAGAGAAAATAAGTGCTCCCGATTATGGAACAATTGATGTTGCTGCGACCGATGATTTTTCAGACCGATTTTTCTTTGACTATGCAAATTTTCTGAACCCGACAAGTCTTTATTTATATGAAGAAGGCGGTTCAATTAAAAAAGTAAAAAATCTTCCTGAGTTTTTTGATGCAGGTAAATTTGAAGTAAAACAATATGAGGCAATTTCGAAGGACGGGACTAAAGTTCCTTATTTTATAGTTATGAATAAAGATATTAAGTATAACGGAAATAACCCGACTCTTCAGTATGCATACGGAGGTTTTGAAATATCTATGAAGCCATCATACTCTGCAACAGTCGGAACAGCATGGCTGAACCGAGGAGGGGTTTTTGTTCTTGCAAATATCCGCGGTGGAGGTGAATTTGGGCCGAAGTGGCATTTAAGTGCAATCAAGGAAAACCGCCATAAAGCTTATGAAGATATGATTGCTATCTCTGAAGATCTGATTAGAAGAAAAGTTACATCCCCAAAACATTTAGGAGTAATGGGGGGCAGCAACGGCGGGTTGCTTGTTGGAGTAATGCTTACGGAAAGACCTGACCTTTATAATGCAGTTGTTTGTCAGTCGCCTCTTCTGGATATGAAACAGTACAACAAGCTTTTAGCGGGTGCAAGCTGGATGGATGAATACGGAAACCCAGATAAACCCGAAGATTGGGCATATATAAAGAAATACTCTCCATATCAAAATATTTTTAACGATAAAAAATATCCGCCTGTATTCTTTACGACTTCCACTAGAGATGACCGTGTACATCCCGGGCATGCCAGGAAAATGGCTGCTAAGTTGGAATCATTCGGAAAACCCGTCTATTTTTATGAATATACCGAAGGCGGACACTCGGCAGGAGTGACTAATAAAGAAGTTGCATTTGAAAGTGCTTTGACATATTCATTTTTATGGATGCAATTAAAATAGAAAATTTCCGGCCGGGAAATTGACTTGAAGACAGACAAGCTTAATTCCTTATTTCGTTTGTAAAATATAAAAATATTTTATGGAGAATTATGTCTGATGCGGAATTATAAATCCTAAATTTGAATAATAATTTGTGAAAGGAAAAAAGTGAAGAGGATAATACTAAATTTGGGTAAGTATTTGTGCCTAGTTAATACTCCGTCCGCATTAATAATAGCTAAATTCAGTAGAAATCAAAAAAAATCTTTGAAGAGCCAGATGCGGGAAATCTGCACGTCTGGTTCTGTGGGGGTGGGGATGTCAATTGGATGACCCCTCTACCCGGTGACAGCAGGTAGTTTTACTTTATCAAAACCTCATTCCTCAATAAAATACCTTGAAATAAAAAAATTATGAAGCTTCCTGCTTATTAGGGGTATTTTTATTATCACTATTCGTCTCGGTCTTCTTTTGACTTCCGGTATCAAGATGATATCGTTCAAAATCTGTGGAAGGAACTATTACTGAACGGAATTCACGAGTGTAAACCTGTGTGAACTCAGCTCCTAGAAATAATATCTGAGCAGAATAATAAACCCATAAAAGTAAAATTACTAATGATCCTGCTGCACCGTATGTGGAACTAAAGGAACTTGTGCCAAGATATAAACCTATTAAGAATTTACCTAATACGAATAAAAAGGAAGTAACTAGAGCACCAATCCACACATCTCTTATTTTTAAGTGGACATCAGGTAAAATCATAAATATAAGAGCAAACAGAATATAGATTACCGCTAATGAAATTATATTATTAATTAAATCCAAAATTAGAGGAGGAATATCAAGGAATGTTTTAGAAAAATAATTATTAAATGCATTTAATCCTGCACTTACTAAAAGAGAAACTAATAGAAGGAACCCGGTAGCTACAACTAGTGCAAAAGATTGCATCCTATCCTTGAGGAAAGCTTTAATAAAATTTCTACCTGGTATAGGTTTTACTTTCCAAATCATATTAAGGGATTCCTGTAAGTCAATAAATGCAGCTGTAGCACCAAAAATTAATGTTAAAAAGCTTACAATTATTGCAAAAACTCCGGTTATAGGATTGCTTGAATTTTTTAGTGCTGTTTGCACTACTTCTGCTCCCTGTCTGCCTATTAAACCTTCAATCTGACCAATAATCTCGCCTCTTGCAGCTTCAGCCCCAAAGAGAAGTCCAGCTATACTAATAATAATTATTAATAGTGGTGCAATAGAAAACATCGTATAAAATGATAACGAAGCACCAAGTTTTGGAGCTTTATCATCAATCCACTCATCGAAAACTTTATAAATAAACTTCCAGATTCGTTTTAATTTATTTCTCATTTCAATTCTTGTTTTTTATCTGAATGTCGATAAATTCAGAGATATTTCAAGAGAGTTAAATCATTTTAATTTCTTGCCCTGGTTCAAATCCTATCCATACTAAATATTGAAAATTACTTACTCTGTTGTTTTACCATCAAACTCTTCCTCGTTGTTTTCCGCGTCTTGTTTTGTAACCCTTACAACGCCGTCTTTATGGTTAGGTTGAGCATAAATGGTGTACATTTTTAATTCTTTAGAGCTTCCTGTGTTTATTACATTATGCTTTGCACCTGCCGGTACAATAATAACATCCCCATCTTTGACTTGATATTCATTTCCTTCTATAATACATTTCCCGGATCCGCTTTCAAAACGGAAAAATTGATCTGAATTTTTATGAATTTCTGCTCCTATTTCCTCTCCGGGTTTAAGGCTCATCAGTACAAGTTGTAGATGTTTAGCGGTATACAATACTTTTCGAAAATTATTGTTTTCCAGAGTACTCTTTGCGATGTTTGATTTATATCCTTTCATTACTATCAAATTCTGACTTTCTTGCTTAACATTATCTTTGGCATTATCTACTTTATTTTCTCGATTGCTGTTAAAACCGATTAATATTGATCCTGCTATTAACACTATAAATGTTAAAATGAAATAATTGTTTTTCATAATTCTCCTTAAAGGTTGTTTAGAAATATTTTTATACTTTTGGGATATACCGGAAACCCGCGCCACTGGAGCGCACTAACATATCCCGGCGAACTAACCGTTATAATTTCGATATTATTTTGCGTAATTCTTCCTTGGTTTTTCCAAGTTTATTCTGCAATCTTCCTAATAATTCTTCTTCTTTACCTTGTTGAAAGATTAAATCATCATCGGTCAGCTTTGCGTATTGTTGTTTTAGTTTACCTGCGGCTTCATTCCAATTCCCTTTAATTTTCAGTGAATTCATTTGATAACTCCTTTATAATTTTAATTTATAAATATTACACGAACTATTTATTTGATTAATATTATAATATGAAGGAATATAAGATAATTCAATCGGGCAAAGGGATGAAAAAGGTATTACATCTTTGCCTTAATTTTCACGTTCCCAAAAACGATGTTGAGCAACTGCCTTAATAAATTCTTTTGAATTGTGATTAAGCAACACACCATTTGCGATGTGGTTTTTAGCAGTCTTATCTTTACTATTAATTTTTATTCCGGCATTGGTTATAAATAACAGCTTTGTACCTTCACCTTCAGCAGCTATGACTTTACAATGTTTATAGGCTTCATTAATAAAATGGATAGCGTTGGGTTCTTTCTGTAATGCAGCCGCGCTCTTTTGCCCTCCAGGTATATATACTGCATCGAATAGCACCGAAGCGGCAGTTAATAAGCTTTGATCGACATTTATCTGCTTGCCTTTTGCAGTTGCGATATTTCCTAAATGAGGCGCAATTATTTTTGTTTGCGCTCCTGCTGCTTCAAGCGCTTGTTTCATTTTATTTAATGACACAGCATCAACACCATCTGCAACAAGTATAGCTATCCGTCTTGTTTTAATAGTATTTTTAACCGTGTTAGCCATGCTTAGTGCCTTTGAACTTTGCAATGAAGGCTTAACTTTTATAGGTTGAAATTTTTTAGGATCTCCATCGGCAGGAATACTTTGATTGAGAGGTTGAACAAGTGCTTTGGGTACTGGAATGCCTAAGCCTTCTGCCACTTTTGAAGCAAGAAATTTATCTACTTGTGTAAGCATGCCTAATACCCTTATACGGATTGCTTCTGTTTTAACCATACCTAACTCAAAACGTAACGCATTCACAATATGGTTTTTTTCAGGTTCACTCTGACTATTAAAGAATAATGTTGCCTGACTGAAATGGTCAAAAAAGCTTTGACTGCGTGTGCGCACTTTACCTGCATCTATTCGTTCATTATATGAGAGAAATCCACCCTCCATGGCCTTGGCCTGAAAAGGACAACCATTGCCTGTTGTATTAGGATTATAGCTCGATTGACCGGTATTAATGATTTGCTGCATGTGTCCATCGCGTTGATTATTATGTACTGGTGCTATAGGGCGATTGATAGGTATCTCATGAAAGTTAGGACCACCTAACCTGCTAAGTTGTGTATCGGTATAAGAAAACAGGCGTCCCTGCAATAAAGGATCATCACTGAAATCAATTCCCGAAACAATATGACCAGGATGAAATGCAACCTGTTCAGTTTCTGCAAAGAAATTATCGGGGTTACGGTTTAATGTCATTTTCCCAATTATTTGCACAGGAACAAGTTCTTCGGGTATAAGCTTAGTAGGATCAAGCAAATCAAAATCGAATTTATGTTCGTCTTTTTCCTCAACTATCTGAACCCCAAAATTCCATTCAGGAAAGTTGCCACTTTCTATTGCTTCCCATAAATCTCTCCGGTGAAAATCAGAATCCCTGCCTGAAATTAGTTGTGCTTCATCCCATGCAACAGAATGTATACCCAGCAAAGGTTTCCAATGAAATTTTACAAATACTGATTTATCGTTTTTATTTACGAACCGAAAAGTATGAATACCAAAACCTTCCATCATTCGCAGACTTCTTGGAATAGCACGGTCGCTCATTGCCCACATAATCATGTGCATACTCTCAGGCATCAGCGAAATAAAATCCCAAAACGTATCATGCGCAGATGCCGCTTGTGGAATTTCATTATTCGGTTCAGGCTTAACCGCATGTATAAGATCAGGAAACTTAATTGCATCCTGGATAAAAAATACAGGGATATTATTCCCGACCAAATCATAGTTGCCTTCTTCAGTATAAAACTTAACTGCGAAACCCCTTACATCACGCGCCAAATCTGAGGAACCACGTGAACCTGCCACGGTGCTGAATCTAACAAATACGGGAGTGCGGGTTCCTGGAGTCTGCAAGAATTTAGCTTTGGTATATTTCAACATCGATTTATGCAGTTCAAAATATCCGTGTGCACCACTTCCCCGTGCATGAACAATACGTTCCGGAATTCTTTCATGATCAAAATGAGTAATTTTTTCACGAAATTGAAAATCCTCCAGCAGTGTTGCTCCACGCTCGCCTGCCTTTAAGGAGTTCTGATCATCATTTATGCGCAAGCCTTGATTGGTTGTTAAAAATTCACCCTCCCCACTCTCAGTATTTTTAGCAAGGTCACTAATCTTAGGATTGTCAATCTTTTTTATTTTTGATGTTTTCATTTTTGATTATTTCTATTTATTAGTCAATAATATTTGAGAATTTATTTTTTTAATTCCACATTTATAATTCCCTTTTGAGATTCAGGGAATGCATATTTAATAATATTAGATAATAGCTCAACAAGAATCATTCCTATGGTAGCAGCTCTTACAGAAGAAACAGTCATTTAAATTTCTTTCCATTATTCGAATCCTTTCAAGTCTAAGTATTTGAAAATTACTTACTCTGTAGTTTTCCCATCAAATTCTTCCTCGTTTGTTTCCGCATCTTTTTTTGTAGTCCTTACAATACCATCCTGGTGGTTAGGCAGAGCATAAATGGTATACATTTTTAATTCTATAGAGTTTCCTGTATTTATTACATTATGCTTTGCACCTGCGGGGACAATAATAACATCCCCATCTTTCATCCGATATTCATTTCCGTCTATAATGCACTTCCCGGACCCACCTTCAAAACGGAAAAATTGATCTGAATTTTTATGAATCTCTGCTCCTATTTCCTCTCCAGGTTTAAGGCTCATAAGTACAAGCTGCATATGCTTAGCGGTATACAATACTTTTCGGAAATTATTATTTTCCAAAGTACTTTTTTCAATGTTGTTTTTATATCCTTTCATTTTTATAAATCCTTTTTTAAGATTAATAAATAATTGCTATTCTAAGCCTTGTCCTTGATGAAAGCAAGCAGGTCCGTATTGAGCTGGTCCTTGTGTGTGTCAGCTAATCCGTGAGGGCCGCCGGGATAAATTTTCAGCTTAGAATTTTTGACCAGCTTCGATGTGAGCAAAGCGGAAGCAGCGATCGGTACGATCTGGTCATCATCGCCATGAATGATCAATGTCGGAACGTCAAATTTCTTTAGGTCCTCTGTAAAATCCGTTTCTGAGAAGGCTTTGATGCAATCGAGTTCGTTCAATAATCCTCCTTGCATTCCCTGAAACCAGAATGCATCGCGCATTCCCTGTGTAACCTTATTACCTTCCCGGTTAGCGCCGAAAAACGGAGTGCTCAGATCCATAAAAAACTTCGATCGGTCAGCAGTTACACCGACGCGGATTTCATCAAACTTGTCGATAGGTAGTCCGCCGGGATTTGCTTTTGTCTTCAGCATAAGTGGAGTCACTGATCCCATCAGGACAATCTTAGCTACGCGGGAAGTACCGTTTTGCCCAATGTAACGTGCAACTTCGCCTCCGCCTGTTGAATGACCAATCAGGGTTGCACCTTTTAGGTCGAGTGCTTCGAATAGTTCCGCAAGATCAGCGGCATATGTATCCATATTGTTGCCATTCGATGGTTGATCGGATCGACCATGGCCGCGACGGTCATGAGCAATGCAGCGATAGCCATGAGCAAAAAGGAATACCATCTGGGATTCCCATGCATCCGCATTGAGGGGCCAGCCATGACTGAAAACGACAGGTTTGCCGGAACCCCATTCCTTATAATAGATTTGAGTATTATCCTTAGTGGTGATCGTACCCATATTAATCCTCCATGTTTTATCTTTAGAAAATGTTGATTCCTTGTTCGGTCCAGACCTCCATTTTCATCTGAACCATTACATTTGTAATTCATTACCACTATTAATTTGCAACATTATTGGATATAAAATCAATCGTCCAAAAGGATGAAAAGAGGACTAACTCTTAAATATGAGGAGTTACTAATCACGCTTTGATTGTATTGAGAAGTGGTAACATTTTCGTTTTCAACTATATTTTATACTTGTAAAGGATGTAGTTCCTTTTTCATCCCTTTGCCTGATTGAATTTACTTCCTAATTCGATGTATCTTTTCTTCGAAGATCAAACTCTTAAGACAATTACAAAGAGTATATCAATGGTCAACAATTGGTTAAACAATCGCCGTACACATTAATGGTATTACTGAGTGGAATTTATAACTGACAATTTCAAGTTGCTAATTTTAGCGAGATTAAGAAAATGAGGTTAATAAAATAACTTAACTAAAATCAATAAAACTAAGGAGTTCAATATGAATAACAAAAATAGTTTCCTTACTCTTTGTTTACTGTTTATACTGTCGACAATTCTTTTCGCCCATAATATACCGCTCACTCCAAAAGAACAATTGGGTAAAGAATTATTTTTCGATAATATTTCTGATCCGGACAGGATATCATGCTCATCATGTCATGCATCATCGACAGGATTTGTTGGCGATATTCCGGACATTAATAAGCACGGAGCTGTATACCCGGGAGCTGTTCCTCAACGATTCGGTAATCGTAAACCTCCAAGCACTGCTTATGCTACTTTTAGTCCTATCTTTCATTATGATGCCACTAAAGGTTTCATAGGAGGTAACTTTTGGGATGGAAGAGCAACCGGAGAAAGACTTGGTAATCCGGCTGTTGAACAAGCTCTTGGTCCTTTCTTAAATCCGGTTGAACAAAATAATGCCAGTAAGTTAGCCGTTTTAAAACAAGTCATAAGCTCAAAGTATGCCAGACTATGGTTAACTGTCTGGGGTGAACCGCTCACTTTAAATCCTTCTAAAATCGATTTGAACTATGATCGTATTGGCATTGCCATTGGTGCTTATGAAGCATCAAAAGAAGTAAATCAATTTTCTTCAAAGTTTGATTATTACCTGGATGGCTTGGTTGACTTGACACCAAAAGAAAAAATGGGAATGGAATTATTCAACGGAGATGCAAAGTGCTCCGGATGCCATGTAAGTAATGTAGATCCGGTTACTAATATGAAGCCATTATTTACTGATTTCACTTTTGACAATTTGGGTGTACCCAAGAATCATGAAAATCCATTTTATAGAATGAATAAAGTATATCTTCCAGACGGGAGTCCAATAAATCCTCTAGGCACTGCATGGATTGATCCAGGATTAGGAGGATTTTTAGCAAACCAACCAAATCTTGAGTGGCGAACATTAGCGGACAAAAATATGGGTAAATTTAAGGTTCCTACACTTAGAAATGTTGATAAAAGACCCGGTAATGGTTTTATAAAAGCATACATGCATAATGGAGTATTTAAGTCTCTTAAAGAAGTAGTTCATTTTTATAACACGAGGGACATTGCATCCTGGCCTCCCCCTGAGGTAGCTAAAAATGTAAACACATCGCAATTAGGTAATCTGGGATTAACTAGGTATGAAGAAGATGCTATTGTGGATTTTCTTCAAACATTATCTGATGACTATAAAATACCAAAACCAGGTCATAATAAATTGCCGGGTTCAACGGCTTCACTTGATATTGGTGGCCCAAATCCTTTCAATCCTTCAACGAAATTAAATTATTATTTACCTGAGGATGCCGTAATAAGAATCGAGGTATTTAATATCACCGGGCAGAAAGTTGCAACATTACAGGACGGCCTTATGAATGCAGGTGAACATCAAGTTACTTTCAGCGCAAATAATCTTTCAAGTGGTATATATATAGTTAGTTTGCAAACAGGCCAACAACTATTAACGCAAAAATTAATTTTAATGAAGTGAGTTCCAAGCTAAGTTTGGACATTGCTCATTGGGTGAGGCGGAGGGTTACGACTCCGCCAATTTTCATCCTTTTGACCGATTGTTTCATTCTAAACATGTCCCTATATTTCAAACAAGTAATTAATAGATCAAATAATATTTTACTAACTAATAGAAAGGTTAATTATCATGTTATATACTATCGCTGTAATATTAATAGTTTTATGGATACTTGGATTTGCCACTTCTTACACCTTGGGCGGTGTTATTCATATCCTTTTGGTCATTGCAGTTATAATGATCATATTTCAACTAGTTAGAGGACGTCGCGCTCTATGATACTAAAATATATTAACTTAAATAAAAACGGAGTTTTATAATGAAGGGTAATGCAAAAATACTTACTGTCTTAAATTCGCTTCTTGCAGATGAACTCACTGTCATAAATCAGTACATGGTACATTCTGAAATGTGCAAAAACTGGGGTTATGGTAAACTACATTTAGCTATTAGAAAACAGGCAATGGATGAAATGCACCATGCCGAATGGCTTATCGAACGAATTATTTTTCTTGAAGGCATCCCCACTGTCTCCAAACTTAATGCTATAAAAATTGGTAAAACTGTTTCAGAAATGATCAAAAATGACGGTGACGATGAACTTGAGGTTGTGGGCGATTATAATAAAGCCATCACACTTGCTCATGAGGTTAATGATCAGGGTTCCGTTGATCTCATGATTAAGATACTTAAAATGGAAGAAGGCCACGTCGATTGGGCGGAAATACAAAATGCACAGATTAAACAAATGGGTATGGAGAATTATCTGGCTAATCAATCGGAAAGTCAAGCAAGCTGATTCAGAGCATTTAATTGAATTAATTCTTAGAGGCAATGCATCGTTAATGCACAAGCACAAGATTCTCCCAAAGATCAAATGGGAAAGAATCAAACAAACAATGAATCTAAAAAGGAAACTAAAATGAATACGCCAAACAAATTTGAATTTCAACCGCTGCCATATTCTTATGATGCTCTTGAACCTTTCATTGATAAGCTTACGGTAGAAATCCATTATAGCAAACATCACAAAGCATATTATGACAATTTCATAAATGCAATTAAAGGTACCGAGATGGAATCTATGGACATAAAGAATATTTTCAAGAATATAAGCAAATATCCGATGGCAATTAGAAATAATAGTGGTGGTTATTTCAATCACACATTTTATTGGGCAAATATGAAAGCTCATGGAGGGGTTCTTCCAACCGGTAAATTAACTGAAGCTATTGCTAAAGCATTTAGCTCTTTTGAAGAGTTCAAAAAACAATTTTCAGATGCGGGTAAAACCAGGTTTGGCAGCGGCTGGGCATGGCTATGTCTTGATGATAAAGGCAGCCTTTTTATTTGTTCTTCGCCAAATCAGGATAATCCGTTAATGGACATTGCTGAAAAGAAGGGTACACCTCTGCTTACATTGGATGTATGGGAACATGCGTATTATTTGAAATATCAGAACAAGAGACCGGATTATATAGATGCATTCTGGAATGTAGTAAACTGGGAGGTAGTAGCCGAACGATTTGAAGTCGCATTAAAACAATTGGATATGAAGTAAATTATTCTTTGAACGAGTATTACCATAAGTGATCCTGGTGAAGTGAAATCAGAATTAGAAAAGGCTTTTCTACAGTAAGGTCCAATTTTGATTACGATTCAGACTGATCCTAATGCCCTTGCAATGCCTCCAAAACTGGAATTCGACCAAATGACTGGCTTTGCTTTATATATGGGTAAAATGAAGTTAAGCGGACGTATGGATGAGGCATTTAAGATTATTTCATCCAACTATAAGCATTTGGGCGAGGTAATCTGATTTGAATTTGCTGCTTGTGATGGATTGCATTATCACTGCCTGGATGATCAAAACAAACTTGAAACTATTGGGCAAATAAAAGTAGATTTTATTTAGTCAGTTATGAAAAAAACTTTTAGTAAAATAAAGAAATTGTTTAAGGTTTTCGGGCCAGGGGTGGTTACCGGAGCGGCTGATGATGATCCGTCAGGAATCGCTACTTATACTCAAACCGGGGCAAAATTCGGCTATGGCCAACTATGGACGGTGATAGCTATGCTACCGCTAATGGTAGCTGTTCAAGAAGCCTGCGCACGGATTGGCGCCGTAACTGGTCACGGTTTGTCGACCGTAATCAAGACGAACTATAGCAAGAAGGTCCTTTATGCGGCTGTCTTACTTGTGGTTGTTGCCAATACAATTAATATTGGCGCGGATATTGGAGCTCTCGCGGCTGCGGCTCAACTGCTTATTCCCATCAATTTTACCATTTTAACTTTAGGTTTTACGGCTCTGATTTTAGTTTTAGAAATATTCACTTCCTACCGGGTTTATTCACGTATCTTAATTTGGTTGGCCTTAACGTTACTCGCCTATCCGCTCACGCTCTTTATTATTGACAAACCTTGGCATTCGATTATTGCCGCTACTTTTTTGCCGCATGTAGAACTGAATTTTGAGTTTTTCTTCATCATTACTGGCGTCTTAGGTACAACAATTTCTCCTTACATGTTTTTCTGGCAAGCCTCGCAAGAAGTGGAGGAGGAAAAAGAACTTCATCTAACAAGTCGATATGGAAAGCCTAAAATAGGAGTACAATTTATCAAAAATCTGCGTCTTGATAATTTGACTGGCATGATATTTTCGGAATTCGCAACATGGTCAATCATTGTGGTGGCTGCCACAGTTTTAAATCATAATGGCATTACTAATGTCACATCAGCCGCCGGGGCTGCCAAGGCTCTGGAACCTCTTGTACAGACTTTCCCAAATTCCGGCTTCTTATCCAAACTAATTTTTGCTTGCGGTATCATGGGTCTGGGCTTGTTAAGCATTCCCATATTATCCGGTTCAGCAGCTTATGCCATAACTGAAGCCTTCAACATGAAAGAAGGGCTTAATCTTAAATTAAAGAAAGCTCATGGTTTTTATGGCATAATTACTATTGCAACGCTAATTGGTTTAATGATTAATTTTATCGGTATTGATCCAATTAAAGCACTGGTTTTCACCGCCGTTTTTAATGGCGTGGCCGCTGTACCTTTAATTTTTTTGATTGCCAGAATCGCACGAAATAAAAAAATTATGGGTGAATACCGCAGTGGTTGGTTGTCTAATACTACAGTTTGGATTACATTCATAGTTATGCTGGCATCTGCGGTTGCGATGTTTTATACTTTAGCCCAAGGATAATCCGCTCTTAATTTTGAAAGTTATCAGCACAACAACCAAATGGATTTTTATAAGTGATTATTATAAATTGAAGAAACAACTTGAAAAACTATGGATTCAATAGAACAGAAAAACAATAAATAAATGTGAAATAAATGATACAGTTGAAAAGTTCCAATAAAACATCCGCTTCCGAAACCGGAAATGGTAATATTACTTCGGAGGACTTACTTGGAGTGAATAATCTCTTATTCAACCAGAAAATCTCCGCTGGCATTCCGAGTCATGTAGGTTTCATCCCCGATGGAAATCGCCGCTGGGCTTTGTTTCATGGTTTACCCAAGGAAGCCGGATATGCTCATGGTATCAACCCGGGGCTGGTACTTTACGAAAAATGTAAAGAATGCGGGATCAATGAAACTTCCATCTATTGCTTTACCCAGGACAACACAAAGAGGCCTT
>OBLU010000398.1_pt1 | contig 41633 bp, 26 predicted proteins | sample 1518681 | NCBI WGS metagenome assembly OBLU01 (sample SAMEA3539304, study PRJEB22396) | soil metagenome | biome: tundra; feature: field; material: soil | place: USA | collected 2010-05 | depth 0.15 m
ACCCCGACGTCGCCAACAACTACGTCCAGGTCATCACGCAGTGGCCCGGCCGCGCGGCCGAAGAGGTCGAGCAGCAGGTCACCACGCCCATCGAAATCCAGATGGCCGGCATCCCGCACATGGCGCACCTCCGCTCCACATCGCTCGCGGGCCTCTCCAGCGTCACCATGATCTTCGACGACGACTCAGTGAATAAGGAGAACCGCGACCAGGTCTTTCAACGCCTCGGCCAGGTCACGCTACCCGCCGGCCTCCAGCCCCAGATGGGCACCGACTGGAGCCCCGTCGGCCAGATCTACTGGTACACGCTGCGCTCCACCAACCCCGCCTACGACAGCATGGAACTCAAGTCCCTCGAGGACTGGAAGCTCGAGAAGGAGTTCAAGTCCGTCCCCGGAGTCGTCGACGTCTCCAGCTTCGGCGGCGCCACCCGCGAGTACCAGGTTCGCGTCGATCCCGACAAGCTCATCGCCTATGGCCTCTCCATCAGCCAGGTTGAGCAGCAACTCACCAACAACAACCAGAACGCCGGCGGCAGCTTCATCGAACAGGGCGAGCAGCAGGTCAACGTCCGCGAAGTCGGCCTGTACCGCAGCGTCCACGACATCGAAGACACCGTCCTCAAGTCCCAGAACGGCGCGCCCGTCCACGTCCGCGACATCGCCACCGTGGTGCAGGGCCCCAAGATCCGCCTCGGTCAAATCGGCAAAACCTGCCGCTCCGGCGCCACGACAGCCCCGGACTCAGGAGCCTCTTTCAGCGCCACCGATCCCTGCGAGAGCAACAGCAAGGACATCATTCACCACGAGGACGGAAAACTCATCGACAACGACGACGTCGTCGAAGGCATCGTCCTACTGCAAAAGGGTGTCGACTCCGACGGCGTCCTCGCTGGAATCCACGACAAGGTCAACGAGCTAAATGACCACGTTCTCCCCCCCGGCGTGAAGATCATTCCCTTCCTCGACCGCAGCGAACTCCTCACCTACACCACGCACACCGTCCTCCACAACCTCACCGAAGGCATTCTGCTGGTCGTCGTAATCCTGTTCCTCTTCCTCGGCAATGCGCGTGGCGCGCTCATCGTCGCCATCACCATTCCCTTCGCCCTCCTCTTCGCCGCAATCTGCCTCGACCTCGAACACATCCCCGCCAACCTGCTCTCGCTCGGCGCGCTCGACTTCGGCATGGTGGTCGACGGCTCCGTCGTCATGGTGGAGAACATCGTCCGTCACCTCAGTCACGCGCGCAACCACGCCCTCACTCCCGACCAGCAGATCCGTGAAGCCGCGCACGAGGTCCAGCGCCCCGTGTTCTTTGCCCGCGGAATGATCATCACCGCGTATCTCCCCATCTTCACCCTGCAGGCCGTCGAAGGCCGCCTCTTCAAGCCCATGGCCTGGATGGTCACCTTTGCCCTGCTCGGCGCGCTGGTCTTCTCGCTGCTGCTCGCGCCTGTACTCTCCAGCTTCGCCTTTCAGCGGGGCGCAACCGAGTGGAAGAACCCATTCATGACCTGGCTGACCGAGCGCTACCGCCGCGCAGCCACATGGGCCATCGAACACCGTCCCGTCACCCTCTCCGTCGCCGGACTCGCGCTCGCCGTGGCGGGCTTCCTCATGTTCAGCGGCGCCATCGGCTCGGAGTTCCTCCCTCACCTCGACGAGGGCTCCATCTGGGTCCGCGGCACTCTCGCGCCTTCCACCGGCCCCACCGAAAGCATCCGCGTCATGAACGAAGCCCGCATCCGGATGGCCTCCTTCCCCGAAGTCACCAAGGTCGTCAGCCAGACCGGCCGCCCCGACGACGGCACTGACACCACCGGCTTCTTCAACACCGAGTACTTCGTCGACCTCAAGCCAAAGAACGAGTGGCGCCCAGCATTCAAGCAGGATAAAGACGAGCTCATCGCCGCCATGGATCGCGAGCTCAGCAGAACTCCCGGGGTCCTCTGGAGCTTCTCCCAGCCCATCTCCGACAACGTCGAAGAGGCGGTCAGCGGCGTCAAAGGCGAGCTCGCGATCAAGCTCTATGGCGACGACCTCCGCACCCTCGAAGCCAAGGGAGACCAGATCGTCTCCATCATGAGCCAGGTCCGCGGCGTCGAAGACCTTGGCCTGTTCCGCGTCATCGGCCAGCCCAACCTCAACTACACGGTCAACCGAGAAGCCGCCGCCCGCTTCGGCATCAACGTCGCCGACGTGCAGGACGCCATTCAGACCGCCGTCGGAGGCAACGCCGTCAGCCAGGTCCTGCAGGGCGAAGCCCGCTACGACCTCGTCGTCCGCTATCTCCCGCAGTACCGCGACACCCAGGAAGCCATCGACAACATCCGCCTCCTCGCCCCCTCCGGAGAGCGCGTCTCCCTCGCGCAACTCACCACCGTCACCACCCAGGACGGAGCCGAAGAAATTTATCGCGAAGCCGGCGAGCGCTACGTCGCCATCAAGTACAGCGTGCGCAATCGCGACCTCGGCTCCACCGTCGAAGAAGCCATCCGCAAAGTCAACGCTCAGGTCAAGCTTCCGACCGGCTACAAAATCGACTGGGCCGGCGAGTACGAGAGCCAGAAGCGCTCCTCCCGCCGTCTGATGCTGGTCCTCCCCATCACCATCATCCTCATCTATGTCCTGCTCTACACCATGTTCCACTCCGGCAAGTGGGCGCTGCTCATCCTCGCCAACGTCTCCATGGCGCCCCTCGGAGGCCTGCTCGCGCTTTACTTCACCGGTACCAACTTCTCCGTATCCTCCGGCGTCGGCTTCCTCGCCCTGTTCGGCGTCTCCGTGCAGGTCGGCGTCATCATGCTCGAATACATCAACCAGTTGCGCGCCCGCGGCCAAACCATCGAAGAAGCCGCCGTCGAGGGCGCCGTGCTCCGCCTCCGTCCCATCATGATGACCATGCTCGTCGCCACGCTCGGCCTGCTGCCCGCCGCCACCTCGCACGGCATCGGTTCCGATTCGCAGCGTCCGTTCGCCATCGTCATCGTCGGCGGCCTGGTCGGTGCCCTGCTCATCAGCGTCTTCCTGCTGCCAACCCTCTACGTGTGGGTCGCCCGCGCAGGCGATATCCTCCCCATCCCGGAGACCGAATTTGAGAACTAGGTTCCAACATCGGGTGCCCCATGATCGCCGCAGTCCCATCGCGGCAATCATGGGGATGTTCTCGCCCATCCGCAAACGTTATCCCGCAACCGCGCTCCTCATCGCTCTGTTCCTTGCCCCCGCGCTCCTCGCCCAGGCCCCACCCCCATCCGCACCGGCGTCCGCCCAGACCACCTCCACCCCGCTCACCATGCAGCAGGCCGTCGATCTAGCCCTCGCCATGAACCCCACGCTCCTCGCGGCCCGCCAGAATCTCTTTGCCGTCAAGGCCCAGGAGATCCAGGCCGGCGTCCGCCAAAACCCCTACCTCGCTCTCAGCGGATCCAACCTTACCGAGGCCGAATACTTCAATAACCCCTATGGCCTCACGCTCGGCGTCGGACGCCTCTTTGAGCGCGGTCACAAGCGCGAGTGGCGCCTCGACACCGCCCGCTCCACCACCGCCCAAACCGACGACCAACTCCAGCTCACCGAGCAGCAGACTATCCTCGCCGTCCGCCAGGCCTTCACCAACCTCATCATCGCCAAGGCCGCAAAAAAGATCGCCGACGACAACCTCGCCGACTTCAAGAAAGAGCTCGACATCGCCTCCGACCGCTACAAAGCCGGCGACCTCGCCAAGCTCGACTACGAACGCCTCGACCTCCAGCTCGCCCAGTTCGAAACCGACGAAGCCAACGCCGAAGAGGCCGCCGAACAAGCCTCGGACCAGCTTCAGGTCCTGCTCGGCTTCGACAGGCCCCGCACCAACTTCGACATAACCGGCGACGTCGTCCCGCCGCCCCTCACCCTCACCCAGGACGACCTCGAACAGAAAGCCCTCGACTCCCGCCCCGACCTCAAAGCCGCTCAGGCCGCAGTCGCCGTCGCCGACGCGCAGGTCAAGCTCGCCTACGCCAACGGCACCGCCGACCCCACCGTCGAGGCCGACTACAACCGCACGGGCACCGAAAACTCCGTCGGCTTTGTCTTCAACATCCCCCTGCGCATCTTCGACAAGAACCAGGGCAACAAAGAAACCGCCCGCTACACGGCGCAGTCCGATCGCCTCACCGTCACGGCGACCCACAACCAGGTCATCTCCGACGTCGACCAGGCCTACGCCAGCTATAACACTTACAAGCTGCTCTCCAGCCGCTACAACGGCCACTACCTCGACGAAGCCAAGGACGTCCTCGACATCTCCCGCTTCAGCTACGAACACGGCGGCCTCGCCCTGATCGACTACCTCGATGCCCTCCGCGACTCCCGCTCCGTCACCGCCGACGCGCTCAACGCCTACCAGCAGACCTGGCTCGCCATCCATCAACTCAGCTTCGTCACCGCCACCAGCGTCCTGCCTTGATACCAACAGCAAAACCAACCGCGGATCACACGGATAACCGCGGATAAACAAGGAGGCCGCGACAAAGTCCGCAGTTCCCCTCCCGCCAAGACATATTCCTGATGTCTTTGCTCTTGATCCGCGATCATCCGCGCAAATCCGCGGTCAAAGGTTTTGTCTCTGATCGGTCCAATCGGTGTTAGATCGGTGTTAAATTTTTCGGGAGTCTAGAACGTAAACGACAATCCAGCCTGAATCGCCCGCGGACTCTGCGCCAGGAACAGCGTACGTCCATCCGTGGACAGGAACGGCTGATACCCCTCCGCCAGCAGGTTCGTCACGTCCACCGTCGCCTCCAGCCCAGGAGGCAACCGATCGCCCCAGCGCAGCGCCTGCCGCACATAGAAGCTGAGGTAAGCCTGGTCGCTGAACGACTCATACGGATCCACCGCCGTCACCAGGTGCTTCGGCTGCCACCGGTAGGACGCGCTGACCTTCGTCCCCGATCGCTGAACCCGTCCCTTCAGTGCCACCGTCGCCGCCGACCCTACCTCAGGCCGCATGGCCGCAGACACCTCGGGCAGCCGTTCCGTCATCGAATCCCGCACCGAGAGCGCCGCGCCGCTCGCATACTCCAGTGCCGCCCACAGCCCCGAATTCAGCGGCTCCGACACCATCACGCTCATCCCGGTCGACGTGTAGCCAGTACTCAAAAACCGGAAACTCCCCGTCGCCGTGTCCACCATCACTCCGCTCGCGCCGCCACCCGTGACCATATCCGCCGGATTGATCGCTCCGGTCCCCGCAATCGCCGTACGGTCCATCGTGTCGCGATAAAGCGCCGCCTCAATCAGTCCGCGCCCCGCCTTCCGTGTCGCCGCAATCTCCTGGTGGCTGCCGCTTTCCACCACCGACCGTCCGCGATCCACGCCGGTCACCGGAAGTTCCGTCGCAATCGCATCCAGCCCTTCGTAGCTCTGCACATCACGCGACGAAGCCAGCCTGTACCGCACCGCCCACACCTCGCCCGGATGCACCGTGACCCGCAGGAACGGCTGTGTCGTCACCGTATCCCCGATCGTGTGGATCGCATACACAGTAGCGCCGGCCTCCGCGTCCACTGCGGGGCTCAGATGCATCCGCTCCGCTGTCGCCACCCGCACCACCTGCATCCCCGCCGAGCCATCCGAACTTGCAATCTCAGGATGCGACGCGAAGCTCACCACCATCCGCGACTCATTCGCCAACCCCATCACCCGCGCGTATCCCGCATCCATTTCCATGGCCGGAGGCGCCACCCCAAGTCCCGTCGGTTGCGTCGCAACATTGGCCCGCAACACCACGTCCGCACCCTCGTGCGTCACCCGGTCCAGCGCGATCACGCTCTGAATGCCGCCGCCGCCAAAACCTCCATCGCCGCTCACCACCGCGGCATGCGCCACCGTCGGATTGATCTGCGGAGCATCCTTCGCGCTCGACGCAACCATCACGACTTCCCCGTCATCCAGCATCCGCAGAACCGGCCGGTTTGCCGCCGACCGCAGCGTCCAGGTCCAGTCGTCGCCCGGCTCGTCCGGTTTCCGCCGTTCCGCAGGCAGCCACGCCGTCGGGTCCGACAGCATATTCAGCGTCAGATTCACCGTCGCGCGCATTCCGGTCGCAAGCTGCAGATTTCGCCGTGTAGCCGGCGCAAACAGAATCGCCGACGCCTGCACCTGGTATTTTCCAGGAACCAGATCGGTAATCCGGTATCGGCCATGCAGGTCCGTAAACGCAGTAGCTACACTGATCGAGCCCGCGGCCAGCACCTGCACCATCGCGCCCATCTGGGCCACGCCCTGCGTATCGCGCACCACTCCGGTCACGGCCGCGGTCGAGGCCGCATACCCCACCCCGGACGCCAGCATCAACATCAGCGCGCTAACACCGAGTTCCTTGCCGAATTGAGTCCAGTAACGTTGCACAGTCAGCATCACCCTGTGCGTCTAATTGGCCTTACCCTCAAACGACGCGCCGAAAAAGAAAGGCCCGTCAAGGTCGTCCTGCGCCGGCAATCAATCATCGCAATCCAATCCGCGTCATCGTTTCGCCGGAAATCGCGCATCCGCCTTCAAGTTGCCTTCGGCCGAGCGCGCTTGCCTGCCGCGCTTCGACTTCCCTCCATTCAACCACACCAGCTAGTTCACCGTAAACTTCGCGGACTGCGTCGTCTGCTGATTGCTGACATGGTCGTTCACCTTAATGCTCAGCTGGTAGTCCCCCGGCTGCAAACTGGCCAGCGGCAGACTCTTCTCTAAAGTCAACTGCTCCGCATTCGGACTAACCTTCGCCGACGCCTCCTGCGCGTCCAGAACCGGCTTGTTCGTCGCCAGATTCATAATCTGATACTGAATCGTCGCGTCGTTCTGCTTGCTCTTGGCATCGATTCCCAGGTTGTACACCTGCATCCAGAAGTTCAGGCTCTGCACCCGGCTGAACTTCGGAGGATTCGCTGGACCGCCCGAAGAAACCCGCGGCCGCACATGCGTATCCCCAAGCACGAAGCTGCCCGTCCCGATCTCCTTCGAGGGAACCCGGTACATCTCATCCGCCAGGATCAGCGAAGAGTGCCCCAGCGTATCGTCGTCGAACTTCGGCACGTTTACGCTGCGCGTCCACCGTCCAATATGGTCCGGATTATTGACGTCCTTGGTGACGATATCGACCTTGTACAGCCCCGGCCGCAGCGCCAGGGACCATTGGTGGACCGAAGTCGCTTTCTGTTTCGCAGGCAACAGCTCGCTCGGCGTATCCACCGTGAGCGTGTCCCCGAAGTTCTGAATGATCTTGTGAGTCATATTGGAAACCCGGCCCTGAACCTCGACTTTGCCCGCCGACACCCCGTCCTTGGTGTTGAACGTAATGTCCGAGTTCTTAATCTGAACCGTCACCGGCACAATCACCGTGTCGTTGGTCACCTTCGCGTAGTCCGTCTGCACGTCAAACAGAAACGGCGGCCCGGTCAAAATCTTCGACGTCGCCATGAACTGTTCCAGGTCCTGGAACTTGATCGGCGGCGGCGCCAAGATCTTCGCCATCAGATCGAGCCGGTCAAACTGCTTGCTCTGATTGGTTGACGTAAATGGCCCGGCGCCAAGCTGTTCCAGACCTCCACCCGAGAACCGGTCCTTCTTCTGCGCCTGGCCGTTCTCCTCTGACATCGTCAACCCGGCGTTCGGAACGTTCTTCAGCGCATCCTTCTCCGACCGGTCGATGGTGTAGTGGTAGTCCCCGCACTGGCAGGTGTCCACAAACTCCAAGTCGATGTTGTCGCCGATGCCTTCGAGATACCGGTAATGCCAGATCTCAAACGGGAAGGTCGCCGTCTCGCCGCCGCCCTCTTCCATGGGGCGCTGGTAGCTGCCGCCGCTCGGGTGCGATTCAATGTCGTCCGGCTTGCCGTACGCAATATAGATATGGCCGCGATCGGTCATCCATCCCGGCTTGCCCGCCGCGAAATGGTCGTTCGCATATGCGATGCGCGCATAAACCTCGTCGCGAAACTCATTGTCCGGGGAGTCGGGATTCGGATTGCGCCGCTGCCAGAAATTCTCGATGAACGAGTCCCGCTCCTCATCGTTCGTCAGATGCTTGAACGCCTGCGCCTCGGTGTCGGTAATCAGCCAACGCACGTCCTGTTCCAGCCAGGTCTTGTAGACACCGTGCAATTCCTCTTTCAGGTCCTTCTGCTGCTGAAACCGTTCGCGGTCACTCAACCTGCGCTTCAATGGGTTGGGTTTCTCTACCGCCGGCGGCGTCTGGGTCACGCCATCGGGAGGAGGAGTCGTCGCTTCCTGTCCCCGCAGGGCTACCAACCCCGCCAACATCGGAAATAACATTGCGACCAGAATCAGCCGGCCCGGATTTCTCATCGCCCGTCATACCTCTGCTTCAAAAGCTGTTGAGCGCCGAATCGTCTCACTGCGCCTGTCGATCTGAGTGCCCCGCCGCAACCCCGGCGCCGACACGAAATCCATGCTCCATTGTAGTGCCCCAACCCCCACGTTACAAGCCGACCACCCCACCCGTCCCTGCTATCATCATTTGCAAGAGAACCCGCTCGCGAACATCCGCCGGAAGCGTCCGGCAGAATTACATTCCGATCCATCATGCAACGGAACCCCAGCCCCATTCCTCGCGTATCTAACCCTCGGGCACCAATGCCGGCCGCACTGCTTTCCTGCCCCGAAGCGCGAAGGGAAATAAGGCTTCTGAGAAAGACGCAATGAGCACCAAAAAGATAGTCATCCTCGTCGTTATTGTCCTTGTTGTGGCAGCGGTTACCGCCGGTACCATCCTCTACAACCAAGCCGGCATCACCAAAGTTGCCACCGGATTCGTCGTGCGTCAAGACCTCGTCTCCACCGTCAGCGGCACCGGCCAGATCAAGCCCAAGACCTACGTCAACGTCGGCGCCACTTCCTTCGGCCGCATCACCCACCTCTACGTCAAAGAGGGCGACCACGTGCAGAAGGGCGCCACCCTCGCCAGAGTCGAAAGCGTCCAGCCCGAGGCCACCGTCGACGCGCAGCAGGCCGCCATCGCCGCCTCGAAGACCGACATCTCCTCCTACGTCGCCGCCGAAAATACCGCCCAGGCCAACATCGCCCAGGCCCAGGCCGACCTCGAGCAGAAGAAGCTCGACTACGACCGCGCCCAGGCTCTCTATAAAGACCAGCTCATCGCCAAGCAGGACTTCGACGCCAAAAAAGCCGCCTACGACGTCTCCGCCGCCACGCTCCAGCAGCGCAACGCCGCCCTCGCCCAGGCCAAGGCCCAGACCGATTCGCAACGCGGCCACCTCAACCAGGCCGTCGCCAGCCAGCGCGCCAACTTCGACGCCCTCGACAAAACCATCTCCCGCGCCCCCTTCGACGGCCTCGTCACCAACGTCCCCGTCCGCGAGGGCGAAACCGTCGTCGTCGGTATCCAGAACTCCGAGGGCTCCACCCTCATGACCCTCGCCGACATGTCCGTCATTACCGCCGAGGTCAAGGTCGACGAGACCGACATCGTCAACATCTCCCTCAACCAGCCCGCCGACGTCACCGTCGACGCCCTCCCCGGCCGCACCTTCAAAGGCCACGTCACCGAGGTCGGCGATCAGGCCCTGCTCCGCACTACCGGCATCGCTACCTCGCAGTCCACCACCGGTACCGAAGAGGCCAAGGATTTCAAAGTCGTCGTCACCCTCGACCAGACTCCCGAAAATCACCTCGACGACCTCCGCCCAGGCCTCTCCACCACCGCCAAAATCACCGTCGCCCAGCGGCCCAACGCGCTCACCATCCCCATCCAGGCCCTGGTCCAGCGCGCCCCCGCCACCGAAAAAGCCCTCTTCGATAACCAGGGCAAGCTGCCCACTGGAGCCGCTGTCTCCGCGGCCGCCGCAACCGTCAAGCCCGAACTCGCCCAGGGCGTCTACATCCTCACCAGCGTCAAGGGAAAACCCCGTGTGAACTTCGTCCCCGTCACCACCGGAGTCGCCGGCGCCACCGACATCGAAGTCCTCGGCGGCCTCAAGCAGGGAGACGAAATCGTCATCGGCCGCTACCAGATTCTGCGAACCCTCAAGAGCGGCACCCTCGTCAAACGAGATAACAGCACGCCCGTCACCACGGATACGTCGTCATCCTAGCCGAACACCGGGAGTACCTCATGCCGCTGGAAACCGCCGCCCCCAACCCCGTCCTCACCGACGCCGAAGGCCCCCACCCCGGCGAGGTCATCGTCACCAGCAATCTCTGGAAGACCTACGAGATGGGCGACCAGGAGGTCAACGCCCTGTGCGGCGTCAACCTCCGCGTCCGCCACAACGAGTACGTCGCCATCATGGGTCCCTCCGGCTCCGGCAAATCCACCCTGATGAACCTCATCGGATGCCTCGACTCGCCCACCCGCGGCCGCTACTGGCTCAACGGCCACGACGTCTCCGCGCTCAACGACGACGAGCTCGCCCGCATCCGCAACAAGGAAATCGGCTTCGTCTTCCAAACCTTCAACCTGCTCGCCCGCGCCACCGCGCTGCACAACGTCGAGCTCCCCCTCATCTACAACGGCACGCCCTCCGACGAGCGCATCGCCCGCGCCAAAGAAGTCCTCGAATCCGTCAACCTCGGCGCCCGCATGATGCACAAGCCCAACGAACTTTCCGGAGGCCAGCGCCAGCGCGTCGCCATCGCCCGCGCCCTCGTCAACCACCCCTCCATCATCCTCGCCGACGAGCCCACCGGAAACCTCGACTCCAAAACCGGCGACGAGATCATGGCCCTCTTCGACGAACTCCACGCCCAGGGCAACACCATCGTCGTCGTCACCCACGAGCCCGACATCGCCGAGTTCGCCCACCGCATCGTCACCATCCGCGACGGCGCCATCTACTCCGACCATCCCTCCACCCGCCACGCCGGCGAACCCCGCGCCGGCTCCAAGCAAACCCACATCTAACCCGCTTGCCCGCCCAAATTCGAGCGCCCATGTTCGACGGAGTCTCACCGCGTCGAACCCGCCCCTCAGGGGAAAACACAATGGGAAAACTTGACAAACGCCCGGCTAAATGAGGCCGTCTCAGAGCCCTTACCGCTCTCCGACCTTGCCTTTGATTTGGCATATACTCGGTATATACCAACTTACAACCCCAAACCTATCTACATTTTGACCAAATAGGGGGGAGGGGGGTACCCAGCTACAGCCGCTTCAGATACGCCTTGGCCGCATCCAATTCAGGAAACAGCCGTTCCTCCGCCTGGAACGCCTTCGAGTGCACGCACCGCCGCCCCGCCTTCACCCGAACCGGATGCTTCAGGTGCAACATCTCGTGATACAGCAAATACTCCACAGCGCACCGCGGAGTGTCCGGCCGGTCGAAAACGCGGCTCACCATGATGGTGTTGTGCGCCGCGTCGTAGTGTCCCAGCATCCGCCGAGCATGGTGCGCGCTCCACGTCAGCGTCGGCCGCCCCAGCAGCCCGAAGAAAAACCGGGTGTTCAAACTCTCGAACACCTCGTCGAGATCGTAGTGATGCCCTTTCGCCGACAGGATCACCTTGCGCCCGCGAGTCTGTCGAATATGCTCCGCCTGCCGCGCCACCGCCTCCGACGACACGTGACGCCGATACCGGTCAGCATGCGTGCGCGCAATCGGTTTCTTATACAGCTTCGCCAGCAGAATGTGCGCAATCGCCTGAAGAACCGACTCCGGCGCGTGCTCCAGCAGGTCCGACAGCCGCACATGCAGCTTCCCTTCGCGCAACCGGATCGTGGTATTCAGCGACGTGAATCGCCGAAACCGGATGTCGAGCGAAGGAATAGGCGCACGCGGCCGAAGCTCGCGATACTCCCGCTCAAAGACTTCGATGAGGGCTGTGGACACGCTGAATGTCAGATTAACACGCGCCGCCCGGGAAATCTGCCGCTCAGACGAGTACGCGCGTTCGGCCGAAGATCAGGGCCTACTTGTTGGCAGGAGGAGGGTTTGCGCCAGCCGAGTCATCGGATTGCGCCGCCGTCTCCACCGGATGCGCAATGTGGCCCACCTGCAGCTTCACCAATTCAGGCTGAGCAATCCTGGTCGGCCCGAGCACAGCGATTCTGGGCAGCGGACCGCGCACCATCGCAACCTCGTCGCAGGCGTACAGCCGTGGACACGCCTGGCAGTCCTTGTAGATCTTGTCGGGCAGCGTCGTGCGGTCGGCGATCCGGAAGCCGAAATGGAAAAAGAAATCCGGAATCCGCGTGAAGAGGCAGGTGGAGACAACGCCTTGCACATCCGCTTCCTCAAGCAGCGCAAGCAGCAATCGGCCGCCGGCACCCTGCCCCTTCGCCTCCGGCTTGACGACGATGGAACGCACCTCGGCCAGATGCGGTCCATAGAGATGAAGCGCTCCACAGCCGAGAAATATCCCGGCCTCCGACTCCGCGACGAAGAAGTCGCGGACGTTCTCGCAGATCTCCGCGTAGCTGCGCCGCAACAAGGTGCCGTCACCGGAGAGGGAGTTGACCAACTCGAAGATATTGACCGCGTCCTGCAGTTTCGCCTGGCGCACAACCGCGCCACCGATGCGGGCTCGCGTCGATGCTGTGGACTCGCTGGCGGCCATCAGGGAAGCCGTACTGCTCATCTAGTTATTGTCCTCCAAATTCCGCTTCGCCGCAGCCAGAGCGCAGGCCACACGCGCACGAGCGGTACCTCCGACGACATCATGACAATCGAGAGTCGCCTCCAGCGTAATTGCCTCGAAAAAGTCTTCCGCAAACGAGTCGGAGAGAACACGCAACTCTTCCAGTTTCAGATCATTCAGTTCGCGCCCGCTCTCCAGCCCAAGCCGGACGGCATTGCCGATGATCTCGTGCGCCTTGCGAAACGGCACGCCCTTGTTCGAGAGATACGTCGCCGCCGCCATCGCGTTCAGGTAACCGGTGGTCGCGGCGGTCTTCATGCGGTCGTAGCGGAACCGCAACGAACGCGTAAAGCCGGGCAGCACCCGGAGAATGCCGGCGATGGTGTCGGCTGCGTCGAAGACAGGTTCCTGGCCTTCCTGCAAATCCTTGTTGTACGCGAGCGGAAGCCCCTTGATCAGCATGGTCAGTGTTGTCGCCGCACCGGCGAGCCTTCCGCACTTGCCGCGAATCAATTCCGTGAAGTCAGGATTCTTCTTCTGCGGCATCGCACTCGATCCGGTCGAAAACGCTTCGGGCAGATCGAGGAATCCGAACTCCGCGGTAGAGTAGAGGGTCAGTTCCTCGGCGAAGCGCGAGATGTGAATGCCAAGCGTGGACAGGCTCTGCGTGAACTCCAGCATGAAGTCGCGGTCGCTGGTGGCGTCCATGCTGTTGATCGTTGGCCCGTCAAAGCCCAGCGCTTGGGCGGCAATCGCGCGGTCGAGCGCTATCGTCGCACCTGCAACCGCGCCCGAACCGAGAGGGCAGAGATTCATCCGCTGGCGCGCGTCCACCAGGCGAGTTGCGTCGCGCTCGATCATGCTGACGTACGCGAGCAGCCAATGCGCTACCAGAACTGGCTCCGCTCGCTGCAGGTGTGTGTAGGAAGGCATCACCGCCTCGCCCGCTCGCTCGGCCAGTTCGAGGAGAGCAAGCGTCCATTCGCGGAGCCCCTTCCCGGTCGCGTCAATGGCGTCTCGCACAAACAGGCGCATGTCCGTCGCAATCTGCTCATTGCGGCTGCGCCCAGTATGGAGCTTCAGCGCGAGATTGCCGATCAGCTTCGTCAGTTGCAGCTCAACAAAGTGGTGAATGTCTTCCGCGTGAGGAGCGGAGGCAACGAGGTCTGCGTGCGACCTGCCGAAGACCTCCTCGCCGGCATGCTCACGGCCGAGATCGAGATTCTCCTGCACGGCGAAATGAGTCCTCAACTTCACCAGGATCGGATCGTCCTCGGCCAGAGTGATGCGCGCCCATTTCACATGATGGCTGAGGAATTCGGGCTGTTTGCGGAGCCAGCGGCGGATAAGTCCCGGCGTCGCGCCCAACTCGGCGGCCAGGCGTCTCGGGCTGATCGTACCGGGCTCATCTGGAGCGAGATCCGCGGTAATATCACCGACTCCGTCCAGGCCGTCGACCATCATTTCCAACTCGGCATCCGTAAGAATGCCCGCGGCCGCAATCATCCGCGCGTGCGCCTTGGAGGCCGCAACCTCCTGCGGAAGCAACCGCACATCGTATGGGAACGACCGCTGCCACTGCTCGAAGGCGCGATCGAGCGGTTCGCGGAAGCGGCCGGACCACATCTTGCTTCCGGCCGCCTCATGCTGAATTGCCTCGCTCACTCTGTCAATTCCTTTTCGATCCTTTGGTTACGTGCGCTTGCGGGCTTGAATGCCACGGTCACGCGCGTTCGAGATTCGTTTCGCTCCGCCAAGCAACATCAGCAGTAGCGCCTTCTGCGCATGCATCCGGTTCTCTGCTTGGTCGAAGACAACCGACTGCGGCCCATCGAGCACCGCGTCGGTAACCTCGGCGTTGCGGTGTGCAGGCAGGCAGTGCATGAAGACCGCATCCTGGCGCGCGTGTCCCATCAGTGCCTCGTTAACCTGGTACGGCTTGAAGATCGGTGCGCGCTTGGTCGCCTCGTGCTCGAATCCCATACTGGTGCAGACATCGGTGTAGACCGCGTCCGCCCCGGTAACCGCCTTGACGGGGTCCTGCATCAGCGTGATGCTGCCGCCTGTCTGCTCGCTGATCTCGATGGCCTTGTGAATGATATCGAGCTTGGGCGCGAAGCCCTTGGGGCTCGCAACCGTGCAGTGAACGCCCAGTTGCGCGGCGGTCAGCATCAACGAGTGGCAGACGTTGTTGCCATCGCCGACGTAAGTAAAGCGCAACCCCTGGGCCGAGCCGAATCGCTCCTCCAGGGTGAAGAAATCGGCAATCGCCTGGCACGGGTGCTCGAGGTCGGAGAGCGCATTGATCACCGGAACCTTGGAGCACGCAGCCATCTCAGTAATCGTGTCGTGCGAGTAGGTGCGCAGTACGATGACGCTCATCCAGCGCTCGATGTTGTGCGCCATGTCGGGAAGCGACTCGCGCTCGCCGAGCGGCGACTGCGTCTGGTCGACGAAGATGGCGTTTCCGCCCAGCGTGTTAATTGCGGACTCAAAGGTGAGCCGCGTCCGCAGCGATGCCTTCTCGAAGAACAGCACCATCTGGCGGCCGTCGAGCGCGTGGCGAAAGTCGTCGGGGTTGCTCTTCACGGCGTGGGCGAGTTCCATGACGGCCGCCATTTCCTCGACCGTCAGGTCGGAGATGGAACAGAGGTCACGCCCGCACAGCCGCTTTGCTGCCTCCGAAAACGCCACATCCGATTGAATGCCCAGCGAAGTAGCCTTCGCAGGACGCGCCGTCTCCGGAGCGCCCTCCGGTTTCGGACTGATCATGACTGTTTTGCTACCCATGGGAATGCTCTCCTGCCGGCACGGAGCCGGCCAATGCTGCACTGGTCGAAGTAAGGCTCGTGAGAATCTCATCGAGCGCCGCAATTGCTGTATCCACGTGCTCGCGTTCAAGGATGAAGGGAGGGAGGAATCGCAGCACGGTCTCACTGGTGCGATTGATGATAATGTGCCGGGCCATCATCGCCGAAGCTGCCCCCTTGGCCAGTTCGGCTGAGTCAAGTTCCATGCCAAGCATCAGACCCAGACCGCGCACTTCGGTCACGCAATCGTGGCGCTCGCGAAGCGATTCGAGCTGCTGCTTGAAGTAACCACCCACTTCGCGGACGTGGGTGAGCATATCCACTTTCTTCATCGTGTCGATCACCGCGATGGCAACCGCGCAGACCAGCGGCCCGCCACCGAAGGTTGTGCCGTGCATGCCCGGCGTAAAGGCACCCGCAATCTTCTCTGTGCACAACATCGCACCCATCGGGAGTCCATTCGCGATCGGCTTGGCCAGCGTCGTAATATCCGGCAGAATGCCGTAATGCTGATAGGCGAACCAATGGCCCGTGCGGCCCATACCGGACTGGATCTCGTCGACGAGCAGAAGTGCGCCGGTGGAATCGCACAGTTCACGAGCAGCCGCGAAGAACTCCTGGCTCACCGGATGGATTCCGCCCTCGCCCTGGACGACTTCGATGCAGATACCGCAAATCTCGTTCGAGAATTTCGCGCGCAGTTCCGCAACACTATTGAAGCGAACAAAATCAACGCCCGGCATCACCGGCGCGAACGGCTCGCGGTATTTTTCTTTGTGCGTAGTCGAAACCGCGCCAATCGTACGTCCATGAAAACTGTGCTCCATCGCGAGGAAATCGGTGCCAATGCTCTTCCCTTGCGCACGCAGCACACCGGCATGGGCACGGGCCAGTTTCAGTGCAGCCTCCCAGGCTTCTGTGCCCGAATTGCAGAAAAAGACGCGGTCCATCCCGCTGATCTCAGTCAGGCGCAGTGCGAGTTCAGCCGTGTGCTCATGGTAGAAAAGGTTCGAGACGTGCAGCAGCCGCTTCGTCTGAGCCACAATCGCCGCTTCAATCGCGGGATGCGAGTAGCCCAGCGCTGAGACGCCGATGCCGCTGAGCAGGTCGAGATAGTCATTTCCCTGGTCGTCGCGCACGTACACCCCGTTGCCCTCCACAAAGAGAACAGGATTGCGCTCGTAGGTGTGCAGAACCAACTTGTCCTCTGCTGCCTGGATCGATGCGAGCTTTGCTTGAGCTTCGCTCATGCGACCATGACCTCCGTTCCATCGTTGACCTTGGTCGTGCACAGGTCAGGAAGTAAGTGCACCGCTTCCGCGGGCAGGATCCGAACTCGTTTCACTCCGTGAGTCAATGCTTCGCGGCAGGCGTTCAGCTTGGGCAACATGCCACCCGACACCACCATCTGCCGCTCCAACTCCGGAATCTGCTTCAGCGAAAGCCAGCGCATTACCTCGCCGTCTGCTCCTTTGACGCCAGGAACGTCGGTGAGGAATACCAGCGCGTCGGCCTTTGTGCAAATGGCGCACGCCGCCGCCATCTCGTCCGCATTGATGTTGTAATACTCGCCGTCGAATCCCAGCGCAATCGACGAGATCACCGGGACGGCATCCATCTTCCAGATTGCTTCGAGCCACAGCGGATCGGTCGCAGCAATCTCTCCGACGAACCCGAGATCGGGCACCGTCTTCTTCTTGCGCGCGCGAAAGACGTTGCCGTCGCCACCCGCAAGCCCCATCGCGGACTGTCCATGAGTGCGCAACGCCGCCACCAGCGACTTGTTCACCCGTCCGGCCAGCACCATCAGCGCGGCGTCGCGAGTCTCGGCATCGGTGACCCGCAGACCCGATATAAACTCGCTGGTCTTCCCCATCTGTGCGAGCGTTGCCGTGAGTTGCTTGCCTCCGCCGTGGACCACCGCTACCTGATTTCCATCGCGCACAAGTTCGGAGATGGCCTTGCCGCACGCATGCAGCAGCGCCTTGTCCTCGATCGTCGCGCCTCCGAGCTTTACTACGAATTTCACTTCAAACCCTCCGCTTCGTTCCAGCCGCACATCAGGTTCATATTCTGTACCGCCTGGCCCGATGCGCCCTTCAGCAGGTTGTCAAGACACGAGACCAGCACCAGTCGCTTGCCGTCTTTACCAAGTTCGAAGCCCAGATCGCAATAGTTGGTGCGAACAACATGCTGAATCTGAGGCAGGCTCGGCGTCCTATGGATCCGAACCAGCGGGCTGGTCGCGTAGAACGCGCGCAGGCACGCTTCGATCTGTTCCGGCTCGGCCCGGTCTGCAAGCCGCACATAGATCGTCGAAAGAATCCCACGCGGAATCGGCAGCAAGTGCGGCGTGAACTGGATCTGATCCGCCGTCAACCCAAGCTGCTCCAGCATCTCGCCGGTGTGGCGATGCCCGAAGACTGCATAGGCCGAAAGATTGTCCGCTGCATACATGAAGTGTGTCTTCGGGGTCGCGGCCTTCCCCGCGCCGCTGACTCCGGACTTGGCGTCACAGACAATGCCGTGGCCAATATCCACCAACCCGGCACGCAGCAACGGTGCCAGCGCGAGGATGATCGAGGTAGCATAGCAACCCGGGTTGGCAACCAGACGCGCCGAGGCAATCTCCGCTCGATGCAACTCAGGTGATCCGTAAACGGCCTCAGCCTGGAGCGCCTGGCCAAGCGCCGCATCGACATCATGCAATTTGTAGACAGCCCGGTTCGCGGGGTCGTCGAGGCGCCAGGCCCCACTGAGATCGATCACCCGCACCCCATGTTCCAACCACTCAGGAGCCCATTCGCGGGAGGTCTCGTGCGGCAGGGCGAGAAACACAATCTCCGTGCCCGCATCGCGGATCAGGCTCCAGTTGAAGGCACGCACCTCGGGCTGGTGAAGCCCCTCACCCAGGGCGAGTTGCGGCTGCAACTGCTCAAGCGGAACACGGCCCGTCGACGCATCGTCAGCAACACGTCCGAGGAAGATCGGTTTGGTTTCGGCAAGGCGCGGATGCGCAAGCAGCAGTCGCGCCAGTTCCCCGCCTGCATATCCGCCGACCCCGGCTATCGCTGTGCGTACAGTCGCCGCTGGCTGTCTGCCGGGCGAGTGCGTTGATGCTTCGATTTCTGTGCTGGTGGCTTGCATGTCAATCAACAGATTCCTTCAGTAGATGCCGTAGTGGCGAATCGATCTTCATATTCTGGTGAATTAGCCAATATATTCTTCGATGCGAACTTTGAGCCGTCGCGCCTGATGCTCGTCCGGGCAGATGATCAGCACCGTATCGTCGCCGGCGATGGTGCCCACCACCTCCGGCCAGTCTTCGTAGTCGATACCCGCAGCCACGGGCTGGGCTGCGCTCGTGCTCGTAATCAACACCAACTGGTTCATGGCCTGGCGAACCTCGATGCCAAAGCTACCCAGCACCTCGCGAATGCCCGGCAGACTGTCCTCGTTGTCTTCCACTGGGTCGCCCGGTAGCGAATAGCCCGCGGGCCCTTTCGAAAGACGAAGCTCATGAATGTCCCGCGAAAGCGTCGCCTGCGTAACGTGAAATCCCCGGCGCGCAAGTCTGCGGCGGAGCTCATCCTGACTCGGAACTGAGGCCTGGTGGAGTACGTCTCGAATTGCAGTATGGCGCTGCTGTTTCATGACAAACCCAAATAGGCTGAAACCGTTCTTTAACCTTTGCAACTCAAACTGTAGCAATCTAAAATGAATTGGTTGCGGCTTCGAACGCCGCCCTCACCGGACGCGGTTCTCGCGGAAAACGGTTCTTGCATAAAGATACACTTATAATGTATAAATATACACAGACCTGTGTCAAGGTCCAACTGCCACAATTTGCCGTCAGCCCCAGCAACCGGGAGTCTTCGTTCCCGCGTGGCCCCGACGTATAGTTAAGTATGGACCGCTTTTCCGCACATTTCGAGCACGAAGCATCCGCAAAGCCCCGCGGCCGCTAAGTCGCGCAGTCCCGCCTCCCGGCTTCGCTGATCGATGAGCGCTTCGATCACGATTCCTGCGGCGTCGGATTCGTGGCGTCGGTCGATGCGGTCTCATCCCATAGCATCCTCCAACAGGCTCTCACCGCGCTCTCCCGGCTGGCCCATCGCGGTGCGGTTGCTGCCGATGGCAAGAGCAGCGACGGGGTCGGCCTCATGACGGCTGTGCCACGAAGGCTCCTGCTCGACTCGACCGGCTTACGGTTGAATAAGAGTCAGGAACTCGGCGTGGGAATGCTCTTCCTTCCTGAAGAGGCGGTCAGAGCTTTGGCGCCTTCGCTGTCGAAGGCATGAAGCTCGTGCTCGAAGGCCAGGCCAACGACTTCGTCGGGAAAGGACTCTCCGGCGGCGAAATCGACATTCGCGCGCGCGGCCTCGCAGCAGCCGATAGCGGCCAGCACGTTATCCTCGGCAATGTCGCACTGTATGGCGCGACCGCGGGCTCACTGTTTGCGGCCGGCCGCGCGGGCGAGCGCTTTGCGGTCCGGAACTGCGGCGCAACGGCAGTAATCGAGGGCGTCGGCGATCACGGCTGCGAATACATGACGGGCGGCATTGTGGTCGTGCTCGACCGTGCCGGAATGAACTTCGGGGCTGGAATGACGGGCGGCCTCGCATGGGTCTACGACGCCGACGGCTCCTTCGTGCGAAACACCCGCTATCACCCGGAATTCCTGGAGGCAACCCCCTTCGCCTCAGTCGACGTTGACGAACAGAATGCGCTGAAGTCGCTTCTGCAAGTCCACGCCACCCGCTCGGCCAGTAGCCTCGCCCAGAGCATGCTCGCGGACTGGGACACAAAGGCACAACCCTTCGTGCGCCTCGTGCCCAAACCGCAGGTCTAGCTAGCCTGCTCATGGAACTCGCCTGAAACGAAATCGGGACGACGCTCAAAGGCGCCGTCCCGATTCTGCCACAGACCAGTTAGAAGAGGATTCGACCACCCACCTGCAGGATGCGGTTGCTGCCGCCGCTTCCTGTGACCTTGCCGAAGTTGGCATTGTTCATGGTGGCAGTCGGCGCGCCCAGGTTCGTGAGGTTGAAGACGTTGGTCGCCTCTCCGCGAAGCTGGAATCTCAGGTTTTCGAAGATACCGAAATCGCGGAAGAGAGAAGCGTCGACGTTACGATAACCCGGATCAGAGAGTTGCATCGGACGAGTGTTCCCGAGCAGGCCCAACGGACCAACGCCCGGGCAGCCGGCATCGGTTCCCGGCCTGCAGTAGGCCGTTGTGTCAAACCACTGGTTCTCCATAGCGACACGCGAGCTGCCATTATTCACGAGGTGGGCAAACTTGCCGGGCGTAATACTCGGCCGGTTGCTCCCCTGGCCATCGAAGTAGTTGTCGACACCGGTCAGCACGGTGAAGGGCTGGCCACTGTTTGCCGTCCAGATGCCAGAGACGGTCCACCCGTTCAGCGCGGTCTTGACGACCTTGTTGAACGAGTCGAAGTAGTCAGGCTTCCAGATGAACGACATCGTCATGGTGTTCCGCCGGTCCTGATCCGAACGCTGATGGGCCTCGAGCTGCGGGTAGTTTTGATCGACAAAGGTAGCGGTCAACGCAGTACCGTCCAGAGCGTTGCTCTGAATGCTGTGGTTCCAGATGTAGTACCCGCTCGCGCTGATGTGATGGGTAATACGCTGGGTCACGTTGACCTGCAGGCCGTTGTAATTGGACGTCTGATCCGAACTGAGAAGATACACGTTCGAGTACAAGGGAGATGCCGCCGAAAGGCCATACTGCGAGTTCAACGGACGACGGTTGTTGATCGTGCCACTGGTGTCCGCATAGCCGCACGCCTTGGTTAGATCGGAGCAAGCGGCACCCGACGTACCGGCGGCAGTGATGTTGTAAACCGGCGCGTTGATGTCGTGGTAGATCGGATTTCTCCGATTCAGGGCAGCAACGTAGTTCGCACTCACCGCAGTCCCCTTGCCGAATTGCTGCTGGAAACCAAAGTTGATCTGGTAGGTGAAAGGCCACTTATAGTGCGGATTCATTGCGACGATCTGGTTCAGCGCCAGGAAGCTCGCCGTGTTCGTTCCGCCCACGAAGGTAAGAGTCGGAAACGGATTCGTTCCGCCCGGGAATTCCGTCGGGTCGTTCGAGTAGGGATGCATCAACGAGGTGACCTTGCTGAACGTGGGCCGCACAGCATAGGGAGCGAAGTTTGAGGGAAGCTCCCATTCGTTCCCGGAGATCCCGCCGAAGAAGAGGCCCGCGGCGCCATGGAAGACCGTCCGGCCATTGCCAAAGGGATCAAACGCAAACCCGACGCGCGGAGAGACGTGGTTGTTCGGGGTAAACGCGCCGCTCTTGGGCACACCCGGGTCCCCGGGGAACAACATGCCGATGGGCGCAAGCTGGTTGCCGGTCTTGCCCGCGATGTTAACCGTCGAGAACGCGTGAGACTGCTGACCTGCAACAAAGTTCGTCTGCCGGTTCTGAGTATCGGTCGGAGCCTGTTGCCAGTCGTAGCGCACGCCCAGGTTCAGGGTTAGGCGAGGAAGAATGCGCCAGTCGTCCTGCGCGAAAACGCCATAGTTGAAGTAGTTCGCTTCCGCATATTCGCCCGTGTCCTGCTCCATCGTGTTCGGAATGCCCGAAATGAAGTCCGACAGCGCGTTGTCCGTGCGGGTCTTGGCGCTGGTCGCGAAGGCAAACACACCGTAGTTGTTGAGTGAAGTGAGCTGGAAGTCCTTCTCAAGACCGGCCTCGCCACCCAGGTAGAGCGAGTGCTTGCCACGAGTAGTGCTGAGCACGTCGCGAACTCCATAATTGTTCGCTCCATCTTTAGGACCGGTAATAGCCTGCCCCAGCGTGAACCAGTTAGCAATGCTGATCTGTGGTCTGGAGGGGCTTCCGGAGATTCCGAAGTCCGATCCAAAGTCGGCCAAAGTGCTGTTGCCCGGAACCGGCACGCGGCCACCGTACTGCCGTGTATAGCTGACCCATGCCTGATTCACGGTGCGGCCACTGACCGTCCAGATATCGCTTACATTCGCATTCTGCTGTCGCGCAACATAGTTGGAATACGACCACTTCTGAGTGAGCGTGCTGGGAACGATGCGGTTGCTGTAGTTATAGAGAAAGTAGCTCAGCGTCAGACGATGCAGCGGCGTCAACTGATGCTCGGTCTTGATCAGGTACTCTCGATTGCTCTCCGGAGTCGGAGCGCGTTCCTTATGGGTGTATGGCGTGTCGCCAACTGCACCGGTCGGATTCGGCGTCATGTTGAGGTACTTCAGAATGTTCTGTGCCGTAGGATCGAGTGGACCTGTAATCGTGTTGTTCAGGTACGGGGTCTGAGTGGCCGGGTTGCACACCAGAAAATGGAAGGCGGCAACCGCGGCTGCGGACGGACTCACGTTGCAGGAAGCCTGCTCCGCTGGGGTTGGAGTGTTCTCAAAGAAGTTACCCGCAATTTGGTTGGCGCTGGGAACGGAGCCGGTGTACTGCGGCGACGTGGTGTCAATCAGTCCGCCGTAGCTTCCGAAGAAGAAGTCCTTGTTCTTACGGATCGGCCCACCAACGGTAAAGCCAAACTCGTGCCGGTTATAGTCGCCCTTGGTTTGCTGGTTGTGCGTGGTCGCGGTGAAGTTCTTGGTGCGATAGAACTCAAATGCTGACCCGTGAAACTGATTGGTCCCCGACTTCGTCGCGATGCTGACCACGGCAGCCGCATACCGCCCGAGTTGCGCGCTGAAGTTGTTCGTCTGAACGTTGAACTGGCTGATTGCGTCAGGATTTGGAATGCTGTTACCGCTGTTACGAAGGCCGGTCATGTTCAGACCGCCATCGAGATAGTACGAAACCTGGCCAACAAAGTCGTCCGTCGAACCATTAATATAGACGTGCAGTTCGGGGAATCCAAGGCTGTTCGTCGTTGTGTTTTGCTGCACTCCCGGAGTCAGGCTCAGCAGCTTGAAGGTGTTGCGATCCACTAGCGGTAGGTTGTCGATCTCCACGTTGGAGACGGTCTTGCTCAGGACAGCATCCCCGAGATTGACCAGCGGCACATCGGCGGTTACGTTGACCGTTTCCGTTGTCTCGCCAACTTCAAGCTCGAACGTCACATCGGCGTTCTGCATCAGCGAGAGTACGATTCCCCCGCGCTCGATTGTCTTGAAGCCCCTGGCCGCAATCGTCACCTTGTACGGCCCGAGTGGAAGAAACTCCTCGCGATAGGAGCCATCGTCCTTGGTCACCGAGACTCGGGTGAAATTGGTGTCCCTCTGCACCAGGGTAACCGTCGCACCGCCCACCACGGCTCCCGTGGTATCGGTGACGGTTCCAAACATTGTAGCCGTGCTGAGCTGCGCGTGAAGCTGCCCTGCAAGTCCCAGGAGCAGGACGCCGATCACGGCCAGTACCATCGTGCGAATCGATCTTAAGTTCGTTCTATCTATTCTGTTGTTCAGCGTCATGGCGATTCTCCTAAATGCGGCAACACGTTCGTACTCTGAATGCGGCTGAAAGCCTGTTATGAAAGTTTGAGGAATGCGGCAGGCATACCGTCAGACGAGACTCCGACACTGCATCTGCCACCGCGAGTAACTGAGATTTCTGCGCGACCGTTGTAGAGTTGGAGTTCGCGCGAGCCCCTGGATGTCCCAAGATTGTCCAAAAGTCTTCCATCGCCCGCGAGCGAGAAGTGAACCGTATTCCTGGAGTCGAGACAAAGAACTCCGTTGGCGTCATATAGCTTTGCTTCGAGCGTGACGACGTTCCCTTTGCGAGCCTTTTCCAGCAGCCGAAGCTCGCACGGTTTACCCCAGGTTTCGGTCTGGTAGATCAACTCGACTTCGTCAGTAATCATGGCCGAACCTTTCGTAGCGACGACGTGGAGGCGATTCGCACCTTTTGAAAATTCCGCGTTCCAGCAAAGTCCAGCAGCGGGGAAGTTCTGGCTGTCTCGTTGTTTCGCGCCCAGCGACTTGCCATTGAGAAACAACTCGGCGCGATCGCAGTTGGAGTAGACCTTCACCTCGCGCGCCTCGCCTTCTTTACCCCAGCGAACGGGCCAGCTATGGCCGTAGATGTGCGCCATCGGCTTCTCGGTCCAGTACGACTGGAAGACAAAGTACGACTCCTTTTTTGTCAGATCCCGTTCGACGACACCCTTCTGATTAATTCGCGGTATGTCGTTATCGCCGCGCAGAGGCGAGACAAAGTCCTTGAAGATCCACTGCGCAGATCCCGTAAACCAATCGAGCTTCTCCTGGGTCTTTAAGTGCCAGTCGAACAGATTGCACGCATACGTCTCGGACCAATCACCGTCCTTCGACATCCGTGCCTCCCCCCCGCTCTTCAGGTAGGCAAGCCCGATCTCCGCGGTTCCCTTGCCCGTTGCGACATTGCGCAACGCTGCCTCCGGATCCTCGGAGTGCCGGCCGGCCTGGCTATCCGCGCCCCACTCAATGTGGATGAACCGCTTCACCTTCTCGCGCTGGGTTAGCAGACTCTGCTCGTACTCGCGATAGTTCCCGCTGTACCAGCCAGCCCAGATCGAAGGCGAATACACATCCGGAATGTCGCGCGCAAAGTCGCAGCGGCGGAAGGAGGTCAGCCGCGAGTTGTCCAGACGGTGAGCCAGATCGCGCAACTCGGTCATGAAGCCGCGGATGGCCTCCTTATCCACACTCGGATACTCATCCGGCCAATCGTCCTCGTTGCCCAACCCCCACAGGATGACCGACGGATGATTGATATGCTGGTCGATCATGTGCGCGAGCATGTCCTTCGCGTTTTGCTGAAACGCGGTACTGCCAATTCCGGCGCGGCACCAGGGAACCTCTTCCCACACCATCAGCCCAAGTTCATCGCACAGGTCCAGCACCAGCCGATCCTGCTGATAGTGTGCGAGCCGGATAAAATTCGCGCCCATCTCGCGGATAAGCCGCATCTCCTCCCGCACCAGGTCGTCGCTCATTCCGGCGGCCACGCCGGCGTGATCTGCGTGGCGCTGCGTTCCCCGGAGCAGAACCCGCTTGCCGTTCAGCTTGAACGGACCATGCTCAACAAATTCGATTTGGCGGATCCCAAAGCGCTCGTCGAGACTCGTTCGTCCTGCAGGGCTGGTCAGCGTCACGCGGCAGCGATACAGGTGCGGCGTCTCCGGCGACCACAGCGACGGCGCGTCGACTTGAAATGCCGCTAACTCCTGAAGGCCGTCCCATGACGGAATGGTCTGCGTTGTAGTGTGGATCGAGCGCCCGGCCGCGTCTGTAACATCGATCAAAACCGTGCACGACAGCTGACGGTTCCCGGGGTTGTAGAGCCGCCCCTTGACCGACACCTGCGCCGTTCCATCCCCTCTGACGGTGGGTAAAACGCGGATCGCGTCCACCGCAACCGCCGGCAGATAAACCAGATTCACGTGGCGGTAAAGGCCACCGTAGAGGCAAAAGTCACTCAAATCGGACGGCACCCGGTCGAGATCGGGCGAGTTGTCGCAGCAAACCACGATCGGCACTCCGCCTTTCGCAGCTGCGGCGGGCACATTGTGGATGGCGTCCGTAATGTCGAACACAAACTCGTCGTAGCCGCCCTTGTGCGTTCCAATCAGCGTAGAGCCGACCCACAGTGTGGACGTCTGACCCGCTCCCTGGAAATGAAGGATGGTTCGCCCCTCGGCAAAGGGATTGTTCACAGCCAGCCGGGTGCGATACCAACCCTGGCCGCGAAAGTAGGGCTGGTCAGGGTCACATGCGTCCATCGCATTGAAGCAGTTGGGAAGGGTTGTGGGCTGCCACTCATCATTCTCCTCCGCTCGCCAGGCCTCCCAAATGCCATACATCGGTCCTCGGCGGAACTGCCACCCCTCGTCCAGCCGGGTGGACGACACTGGGGCTCCGTCCGCGGACTCAGACTGCATCACGGCGGCCCGCAGGGGAGCAGAAAACAGGGCGCCCGCAGTCGCCATCGATGTTGTCAGTAGAAACTGACGTCGTGATGATTCAATCAAGAAGAACCCCTTGGAACGTGGTCGAGAGCCTCGTCGTCTACCCGCCGGGAGATATTGACCCGGCAAGCATCCGCCCATTGAACTGTGGCAGCATTGCACCATCTGCACACCACACGACGCCTTCTTTTTGACGCACGCCAACCCTCCGCTTTCAAATGTGAAGCTGGCAAGTGACTCACGGTTTGGCTCTTCTGAAGCTAAATATCTATCTTGTAATGTGTTACTTGATGGATTGCTGCAACTTGTGACAAACCCCCTTGCGAGCCGTGAGATGGACGCGTAGGATTCGAGGGTCGGTAGAAGATGGGTCGAACCCGGTAGAAGATGAGTCGAACCAGCCCAACCCGGGACGCATGGCATCCCCAGACCCGGCAGGACCGTGACGCGATCCTGACTGAACTGCATGAAATCCTCTCGAGCCCCCACTTCTGCAATAGCAAGCGCTACCCCGCCCTGCTCCAGTACATCGTGGAGAAGACCCTGGCCGGAGAGTCAGAAAAGTTGAAAGAGCGAACCCTCGGCGTCGAGGTCTTCGACCGGCCACCCTCCTACGACACCAACGCCGACACGGTAGTCCGCTATACCGCCGGCGAGGTGCGCAAGCGCCTATCGCTCTACTACAGCGACCTTAGCCGCAAGCCGGCGATCCGAATTTCCCTCCCAGCCGGCTCCTACGTGCCGGAGTTCCTTCTCGACCAGGACGAGTTGGAAGAGCCGGAGGACGATAGTCCGGCCCATGTCCCTGGGCAGGGCCACTTTACTGGGCTGGCCGGCCAGACTCACCAGCCGGACGATCCTTCCCGATCCCTGCTCGCAGTCCGCGATCTCTCCTTCTCCTCGGCCCCGAACGCATCGCTCACCCAGGCCCAGAAGCGTCCCAGGTACCTCGTCCGATGGGTCCTGGCCTCCACCGTTCTAATCGGCCTGCTCGCCGGCGCCGGCTGGAGATACCGCGCCGCCATCCCCAAAACGCCGACGGATAAGTTCTGGGCACCGGTTTTGAAGGACCAGCCCTCCATCATGGTTTGCATAGGTGGCTCAGTCTTCTCGCAGACTCACATCTCCGGGGTAGCCACCGCCACCAAGGACGTCGACTACCCCTTTATCTCCATCCAGAGTGCCGCAGCGGCCGCACAAATCAGCGCCCTGCTGGAGCGCAGCGGCGGAGTGACAACCCAGTTGCGATCCGCCGCGACAACTCCGCTAACCGAGCTTCGCGAACATCCTGTCATCCTGCTGGGCGGATACAACAACCAGTGGACGCTTCGTCTGCTGCAGCCGCTGCGTTTTCATTTCTCGACCGTGACCGACGGGGAGTGGATCGTCGATAACGCGCATCCGGGAATGCACTGGGAGCGTGACTCTACCCTGCCCTACTCCAGCGCGGACGACTATGCCCTCGTAGCTCGCTTTCACGATCCGACAACCGACAGTTGGATCGTCGCCCTGGCTGGCGTAGGTCGCAATGGAACGGAAGCCGCTGCGCAGTTCGCCACCAGCCCCCACTACATGCAGCTTCTCCGAGACCAGGTGGGCAGCGATTTTGCCAACAAGAACGTCGAAGCCGTCCTGAAGGTCAGCGTAATCGACGGCAAGACCGGCGCCCCCTCGATTCTGGCCGTGCACGTCTGGTAGCTCTACTTCGCCCCCTTGCGATCCCTGACCCGCTGCTCCCCAACGGTCGCCCCGCGCACCAAAAGCATCGACCGAAGCAGCACAGCCAACGACGCGTCCGCGTTGCCATCACGACGCTCCTGTTCGATCCAGGGACGGCCTTATCCTCACGGCTGCAAAAAATCCAACCAGAAGCCCGCAAGGTCGTTGCACCTCAAAGCGGACCAAAAGGATTATCTCGTAATGGTGTGCCGGACCAGTGATCAAAGCAGTCCGGACGCGTCCAACATCCGTAGGCCCAGGCAAGTAGGGACTCAACGGTCGGCAACGCTAGGGTCGAACGAACCGCAATCACGGCAGACCGTTTCTCCCGGGCATCGTTTTTTTTGCTAGACTCTGAATAAGGCCCGTCATAAGAGGGGAAGATAATGTTCAAAAGGCACAATCCGACAATTCCGTTGGCTCTCGAGTGCATTCTTCTCTTCCTGGCAGTTTCTGTTTTCAGTTGGGGCCTGCAAGCGAAGCTTTCGGGATATCAATCCGATCCGGGCCAGTCAACTTCTGCAATCGATACGGCAAAGCTTGCAACGGAAAAGGGCGCCGCCCGAACAGTTGCGTCGGCAGAAGATAGGGATCCTCGCCGTTTCGCATTTGAGCTGCTGCGCTTCACCGATCTGACCTTTTCGCTGCAAGGCAATCATTTTCCAATTGCTTACGTGAGCCAACCCGAAAGGTGGGCGAACGTTCATGGCCAATACAACCTGCCCGATCCCAATCTCATGCGTCGCCCTCCTCCAGCCCTCAGCTAGCCGCCTTTGTACGGCAGTCCCTTGCCGCAATTCGGCTCTCAGCACTTTACCGGGTGCCGAGCAGACTCGTACCCAGGAGTCTTGACGGCTGAATTGGATGCCTCTCTCTGATAGTGTTTACCCGGGGCCTCCACTCCTCAAGCCTGCTGAAGGCCGCTAAACGCTTCCTGTCGCTGGCTGGGCAAACATGGCGATCTACAACGAATCAAAGTGATTGCATCAACCGGCCCGATTCATCTTTTGAAAACGTAAGGTTCAGCAGATTGCGTAGACTTGACTGTGCAACTCGGCGCACCGCACCCGCATTGCTCCTGGTGATGCTGGCATTTGCTGTGTTTTTTGGGGGACTGAATTACAAACTCTCGCTCTACCGTTACGAAACCGCGCAACGTCCTTCGCCGACAGTCAAACTTCTCTCCCAGAGGGAGCGCCCAGCCTCGTCCCACCACCTGGACATAAAGCGTCCTACACCCCCACCTTCTCGTGGGTGGACTCTTTACCCCGCGCTTGCAGCCCTCTCCGTCCTGACAGGTTCCTACCCAGGGGTACGGTTCAGAACCCAGAGCGTGACCATCCATGATGATGCTGATCAGCAGGTCCGCGCCAATTCGTCTTGCTTCTCTCCCCGACCACCTCCTGCTCAACTCCTCTAGGGTTAGGCAGTCCCTGCCGGTAGCTCGTCGGCCCTGCGTTTCGTCTGGGGCGTGACACCCGAAAGGGCCTTATGAACGACATACATTTGCCAGAACTGCGATAGGTGACTTTCACCATGTCTATCCGATCTAACTCGATCGTGTTCAGGGGTGCGCTGCTCCTTGCGCTTCCATGCCTTGTCTTCACCGGTTGTAAGGAAAAGCAGCCGGACGCCGCCCCTGCGACGGCTTCAGTCGCGCCGGTTACACGGGGCGATATATCCAGCGTGCTTACCGTTGCCGGCGAGTTTCAGCCGTATCAGGAAGTCGAACTGCACGCGAAAGTATCTGGATACATTCGTCGCATCAACGTCGATATCGGCGACCGGGTCAGGAATGGAGAGGTCATTGCCACGCTGGAAGTCCCGGAGTTGAACGCACAAGTTGCGGGGTCCCAGGCGCAAGTCCGGCATAGCCAGTCGGATATTGCCCGCGAGCAAAACGAAGTGACCCTTGCTGAAGCGAACTACGCAGCGGTCCATGCGGCGTACACGCGCCTGTCCGAGGCGTCCAAGCGCCGCCCCGGCCTGATTGCCGAGCAGGAACTCGACGATTCCCGCGCAAAAGACCAGGATGCGCAGGCAAGGATCGATGTTGCCAAGTCCGCTCTCGAAGCGGCGAAGCAGCAGTTGGATGTTTCGAAGGCGGACAACCAGCGCGTCCAGTCTCTCGAGGATTACTCGGTCGTCACCGCACCCTTCAACGGGGTCGTCACCATGCGCTACGCGGATGTAGGCTCCTTGATCCAGGCCGGTACAGCGTCGAATACGCAATCCATGCCGGTGGTCAAAGTTGCTCAAAGTGACCTGCTGCGCCTCCGCATGCCCGTACCTGAGGAAGACGTGCCGTTCATAAAAATCGGAGGAGATGTCCAGATCAAGCTCCAGGACAACGGGAAAGTAATCTCCGGCAAGATCATTCGCTTCACGCGCGAGTTGACGGAATCGACGCGCACCATGCTTGCGGAGGTCGACATTCCAAACCCGGATCTCACGCTAAGCGCCGGCATGACGGCCGAGACCACCATCGTCCTGCAGAAGCAGAACAACGTGCTCACCATCCCTGCCGGCGCGGTGATGAAAGGGGACGGGCAGCCATACGTTCTGATCGTTGATGAAGCCAATAAAGTCCAGAAAGTACCCGTGACGCTTGGGATTCAAGGGTCGGATCGGGTTCAGATCACACAGGGGCTCACGGAGCACCAGTCCGTAATTGTCTCCGGCCAGGCGAATTATGAGCCCGGTCAGACCGTCCTCCCGAAACTCACCACCATTTCAATGCCGAAGCAGGAGGGAGATCAGTAATGTCTTCCTTTGCCCTGAAGTATCCGTTCTTCGTCCTCATGATGTGCCTCTTCGTGATCGTGGTCGGCGTCACCACAGTCACGAGTATGTCCGTCGATCTCTTTCCAGAGGTCAACATCCCTGTAGTGGTTGTCGCGACGTTCTATGCCGGGATGCCACCCCAGCAGATCGAATCGGACATTACCAACAGCTATGAACGCTTCTTTACTCTTGGCAGTGGAATCGACCACATCGAGTCCCGTTCACTGCCCGGCGTTAGCTTGATCAAGATCTACTTCCAGCCCGGCACCGACGGCAACGCCGCCGTCAGTAATATCTCGAATCTCGCGATGGCCAATCTCCGGCGGCTACCGCCCGGCACACTGCCTCCGGTCGTTCTCAAGTTCGACGCCGCCAACCTCCCTGTATGCCTGATTACGCTCAAGGGTCAGGGGCTGAACGAGACTCAACTCAAAGATCTGGCACAATTCACCGTGCGAAATCAGGTGGCAAACGTTCCCGGAGCTTCCGTTCCTCAGCCTTACGGCGGCCGCTATCGGCAGATTATGGTGTACGTCGATCCGGTAAAGCTCGAAGCCCACCAGATGAGTGTTATGGATGTCGTGGACTCTCTCAACAAGTCCAACCTCATTCTTCCCGCAGGCGACGTTCGCATCGGCATGAAGGACTACAACATTTATGCGAATAGCCAGGTCCCCGTTGTCGATCAGATCAACGATCTGCCGCTGAAGACGGTTGGCAATGCCTCCGTGATGGTCGCTGACATCGGTCATGCCGTCGACGGGGGACAACTGCAAACCAACATCGTTCGCGTGGACGGCCAGCACTCCGTTTATATCCCCGTCCTCAAGCAAGGCGGCAATTCGAACACCATCACCATCGTCAACGGGGTGAAAGCAGCGGTTGCGCACCTGCTCGATATTCCATCCGTTCTAAAAACCGACGTGGTGTTCGACCAATCCGCCTTTGTCAAGATTGCGGTCAAGAATGTCATCAATGAAGGCACCATCGGCCTCTGCCTGACCGCATTGATGATCCTGCTCTTCCTCGGAAATGTCCGCGCGACGATTGCCGTTCTGCTCTCGATTCCGATCTCCGTCCTCGCCACCTTCCTCGGCCTCAACCTCGGAGGAAGTTCCATCAATACGATGGTGCTCGGCGGACTGGCACTCGCACTGTCGCGCCTCATCGACAACTCCGTCGTAGTTCTGGAAAACATCTTCCGGCACATGGAGATGGGAGAATCCCCCGCGGTTGCAGCCGAACGCGGCGGCCAGGAAGTTCAGCTTGCGGTATTGGCCGCAACGGTCAGCACAAGCATCGTCTTCTTCCCCGTCCTGATGCTCTACGGCGTCAGCAAGTACCTCTTCACCGCGCTCGCTCTAGCGGTTGTCATCTCCCTCTTCGCTTCCTACGTCGTGGCCATGACCGTAGTCCCCCTGTTCTGCTCCTTGTTCATCACGATCGATCCCGGCAGCGAGCACCATCAAGTTGCAACCACAAGCAATGTTGTCGAGAAGCCCAGTGGCAAGCGGAAGATTCGAGTCTTTCGCGTCATCGTGGACAAGTTCAATCTTGGGTTCCGCACACTCGAGATGTGGTACGAGAGGAAAGTCGTCGAGGCGCTGGAAGGCCCTTGGATGGTTGTCGGCTTGATCAGCGGCGCCGTTCTCGTGAGCTTTGTGGTCTATCCATTCCTGGGCAAGGCATTCTTCCCGCGGACCGATCCCGGCCAATTCGTGGTCAATGTCAAGGTGCCTGCAGGCACCAGAATCGAAGTGACCGACGACTACGTGTCGAAGATGGAGCAGGACATCCGCAGCGTAGTTTCGCCGGAAGACCTGAATATGATCGTCTCGAACATCGGGATCACTCCAGACTTATCCGCGATCTATACCTCCAACTCCGGGATGCACACCGCGTTCATCCAGGTCAGCCTCAAGGAGGATCACAAGACCGGCAGCTATGCCTACATGCAGAAGGTGCGGGAAAAGCTGACCGCTGACTTCCCCGACGTGGCCACCTACTTCCAGGCCGGAGGCTTGGTCGACTCGGTCGTCAATCAGGGAAAACCTGCTCCGATCGATATCCAGATCGGAGGAACTAACCTCCAGCAGGCCTACGAGATTGCCAGGACGACAGCGGCCAAGATCAAAGGGCTCAGTTCAGTCAATGATGTCCTGATTCCCCAGGACCTCGACTATCCAGGACTGGAGTTGAACATCAACCGCGCACAAGCCGGCCTTCTCGGAATCACTCCGAAGGATGTCGTCGACAATGTGATCACCGCGCTCACCTCGGACGGCATGATCGCACCAAGTTTCTGGGTCGATCCGAAGACCGGAAACAGCTATATGTTGACGGTCCAATATCCTGAGACACAAATCAAGACCATGACCGACTTCAGGCAGATCCCTCTTCGGTCACCGGATGGCCTGAATACGACTCCGCTCCAATCGGTCGCAGACATTACTCAAATCAACACGCCGACGGAAGTGGACCATTACCAGCTACGCCCAGTGTTCGACATCTACGTCATGCCGAAGTCAGAAGATCTGAGCCGAGTGAACAAACAGGTCGAGTCGATTGTCGGGCAAATGCAGGTTCCAAGTGGAGTGACAGTCAAGGTTCGCGGCACGATACGGGACATGCAGCAATCCTTCTCGAGTTTCGGGATTGGATTGGTTCTGGCAATAGTCCTTGTCTATCTGATCCTGATGGCGCAGTTTGCCTCGTTTTCCGATCCGTTCATCATCCTGCTGGCCATTCCGCCGGGACTTGGCGGGGCATTGATCTTTCTATTTGTGACCGGCTCAACCATGAACGTCATGTCGCTGATGGGGCTGGTCATGACTGCCGGCATCGCGGTTTCAAACAGCATTCTGATTGTCGAGTTCACCGGCACGCTGCGCGGGCAAGGCAGGGACATCAAAACAGCGTTGGTTGAGTCCTGCAAGGCACGCTTGCGGCCCATTCTGATGACGAGTCTGGCGACCATCCTTGGTCTCATTCCGATGGCCTTGGCGTTGGAACCGGGCAGTGAGCAGTATGCACCGCTGGCACGAGCCATCTTAGGCGGTCTCACGGTCTCGGTGGTGGTGACCGTGTTTTTAGTCCCAGCCGCCTACTTGTTGATCCATCGCAAGGAAGAAAACGCGCCAGCAGCAGGGGAGGCTTAATCATGAAGTCGAGTCAGAAGATCAATGTCGCACTCCTTCCGCTCATGCTGCTTGGTTGGGGGCTGCTTGCCCAGAGCCCGCTGCCAAACGCTCCGCAGCCTTTTTCGTCTCTCGTCGCCTCTTCGCAATCGCCATCCATGCCAGCGCCTCCTGCCCCCGCGGCTCCCAACGCGGCTCCCACCGTGCTCACGCGCCAGGATGCCGAGAAGATCGCGCTGGCGAACAACCCGCATATCCACATCAGCCAGTTGATCGCCAAAGTGCAGCATCAGGCGGTGCGAGAGCGCCGTGCAGACGAACTCCCCACTTTGACCGGGAATATTACCGCAGTCGATGCAAATGACGGAAGCAGGATCTCCAGCGGATCGATTGCAGCCTCCCGCATGCTCACCCACGCGGGCATGGGGGTTCAGATCAATCAGCTGATAACGGACTTTGGACGCACTTCGAATCTCGTCGCATCGGCAAAGTTGCAGGAGAAGGCCCGCCTGGCCGATGCCGAAGCAAGCCGCGAAGATATCGTCCTTGCCACTGACCAGGTTTTTTACGCAGTGATTGAAGCTCAGGAGACGTTGCAGGTCGCCAGGCAGACCGTGTCTACGCGACAAACGCTTACCGATCAGGTTAGCGCCCTCACATCGTCCAAGTTGAGATCCGATCTGGATCTCAGCTTTGCTCAGGTCAACCTGTCCCAGGCAAAGCTCCTCCAACTCAACGCGCAGAACGATCTTGACGCAGCCATGGCGGCCCTCAGCGCGGTGCTCGGCTACGACACCCAGATGAACTTTCAGGTCGCTGACGATACGGAGACCTTGCCGCCCCTTCCCCCGGACGCCAATGCCCTGGTTGCCCAGGCGATGCAAAATCGACCTGACCTTCAAGCATTGAACTTCACGGAACAAGCCACGCGAAAGTTCAGCACAGCGCAGCATGAACAGCTGCTTCCCACCTTCAGCGCCTTGGGAGTCGTGGGGGACACCCCCGCCGGCTCCTCCCAATATTTCACCACCACTTGGTATGGCGCCGTGGGCGGAAACATTAGCATTCCCATCTTCAGCGGCTTTCGGCTCACCGCGCAGGCCTCCGAAGCCGCCCTGCAAGCACAAGCGGCATCCGAGCAGACGCGCGCGCTCCGCGATCAGATCGCCCGCGATGTGCGGACCGCATGGTTGAACGCCAACACCGCGTTTCAGCGCGTGACCGTGACCTCCGAACTGGTCCGGGAGGCGAATACCGCCTTGGATCTCGCAAAAACCAGGTACGATCTCGGCCTTAGCTCGATTGTTGAATTGAGCCAGGCCGAACTTCAGCAGACGGAGGCAGCGATCAGCAATGCCAACGCAAGATCCCAGTACGACTTCGCAATCTCAACCATCAACTTCCAGATCGGTGTGCAGCCGTGATCGTGGCCTCGCGACACGCTTGGAAGTATGCTTGTGATTCTGATCGGTAGCCTTATTCAGGGAGAACGGAATGTCTGCTCTTACTAAACACTTGACGGTCCACCCGGAGACTGTCGTTTTCGCCACGGATTTTTCGCCCGCGTCCTACAATGCGGGTCTCTACGCTTCCGCCATCTCGATGCACTTCCACACCAACCTTGTAGTTGCCCATGCATTCGTCCTGACCCAGGCCGCACTGGAAGTGGAAGCCGAGAAGCCGCTCGCGAGTCAGCAGAGAATCAACCTTAAGCACGATCTGACGCTCGTGGCCGAGGTGCTGGAATCGGGCAAGGGAGAAACCGAAATAGCACTCCTCGATGGGGACCCGCGCGAAGTAATCTCGACGCTGGCGAAAGGAAGCAGCCGGGCGCTGATCGTCCTCGGCACCCATGGCAGGGGTTCGATCGACCGATACGTTCTCGGTTCCACCGCGGAAGGAATCCTTCAGCATTCCATCGGACCCGCGCTTACCGTCGGGCCCAATGTGAACATACTCCGCGCCGGAGCCTTGAATATTCGCCGAATCCTCTACGCCACAGACTGCTCTCCGGAAGCAGCCTACGCCGCCCCCGTAGCAGTCGCTCTGGCAGGCGCATTCTCGGCAGAACTCGATGTCCTGAACGTCGTCCATTCCACCGATGCGGCCCACGCGGAACAGCTCCATCGGCTTCAAGACTATCTCTACGCCGCAATCGAAACGGAGATACCCTCTGACGCTTTACCTGCCTGTAAGCCGCGTGCATTCGTCAGTGCCGGAAAGCCGCCCAGAGACATCCTGAGCCATATTGACGAGCACGATATTGACTTGCTGATTCTCGGCCTCCACCGGGACGCTTTCCTCGGGTTGCAAAATCGAACTTCAAGAGTCTTTCCCCTGATCGTCAGGGCAAAATGCCCTGTCATAACGGTCGCCTCAGTTTCGGAATCCCAGCACTCAACCCGCGGAGAGTCACACAAATAAACTCTCCACCCCAGAAGGGATGATCCTGCCAAGAAAGGCATAGGGCGGGATCCCTTCACTGACAGCGCGCCGCAACTGGAAACAGGACGAGGCAGGCGTTCCCGTGGTCCGTCAGGGCCGTCAGCCCCGGGCACTTGCTCTTTCACGGTTTCAACTTCGCCAGAGCCTTGTGCGCGTCCTTCGCCTGCTTCTCGCTCGGATCCAGCTTCAGCACCGCGTTGAACTCGGCGATAGCCTCGTCCCGCTTGTTCAGCTTCACCGCGATTTCGGCCAGGGCAAAGTGCGCATCCGCATCGTCGGGCGCAATCTTCACCGCGTCCTTGCCCCGCAGATACGCTCCCTGCAGATCGCCGCTGTCGACGTAGAAGTGCGCCACATCCAGATCTTCCTGCTCGCGCTCGTCGTTAGTCTGCAACTTGGTCCCCACCGGATTCACGCGATGCAGAATGTGCCGGCCAGGCGTTGCCGAGCTGCCGGAACTGCCTGCATCCTTCAGCTCCGGCGCCGAGCCGGAACCGGCATTCGGATCGGCCGGAGCCGCATCGTCCCCCGAGCTGGAACTGGAGCTGCTGCTCGAACCGGCCGCACCCGCGCTCGAGTCGGGCTGACTTACATCCCCTGGAAACGGAAAGCTCTTCGGCGCCGCCGGGGAGGAGTTGCTGGTCGCGCCCGGAGCATTCGGCGCATCAGGAACTCCGCTGATGCTCGGCCCCGCCGAATCCGGTGCGCTCGCGGCCCCGATGCCCGGAAATGGAAACTTCTCCTTCGCGTCGGGCTTGCCGGCGGGCGCAGGCGTTGTGCCGCACGGATCGGGCTGCGGCGTCACCGAACACGGCGCGGGCCCGGAAGAAGGCGTACCCTGCGCATGGCCGGGCATCGCGACCCAGGCCACCCACGCGCCCGCCATCAAAATCACTCCCAGATGTCTTCGCATAGCCATCCCCTTCCCCTCTAGTTTAGACGCTCCGTGCCGAGTTTGGGTCACTCTCGCGCGCCTTCATGGGTTCCTCATCCCTACGTTTGTTATAGTCAGTCCCACAGCATCAATCCTTTTGGATTGTCCTTCCCGAAGAGGAATCTATTGAAAGTCATCTATCGATCTTCATTTATTGATTGTCATTCCCGAAGGGAATCTGCTTGATTGTCATTTATTGATTGTCATTCCCGAAGGGAATCTGCTTGATTGTCATTTATTGATTGTCATTCCCGAAGGGAATCTGCTTGATTGTCATTTATTGATTGTCATTCCCGAAGGGAATCTGCTTGATTGTCATTTATTGATTGTCATTCCCGAAGGAAATCTGCTTGATTATCATTCCCGAAGGGAATCTGCTTGATTGTCATTCCCGAAGGGAATCTGCTTCTGTCTCTTAACTCCTACAACCCAAGCGAGATCTCATAATGCTCCCCGGACTTATCGTTCGCTCCTCGTCCATCCACGCAGCCGGCTGCTACACCATGCGGCCCATCAAGAAAGGCGTCCGCATCTGCGAGTACGACGGCCCCCGCCTGACCAAGGCCGTCGCCGACTCCCGCTACGAGGACCGCTTCGTCACCTACCTCTTCGCCTGCGGCCGAAAAGTCATCGACGGTTTCGGCACCGCCATGTTCATCAACCACTGCTGCGACCCCAACTGCGAGACCGAGCAGGACGAAGAGGGCCGCGTCTTCGTCTCCGCCATCCGCGACATCGCCGCCGGCGAAGAACTCACCTACGAGTACAACCTGCACGACTCCGACGAAGACGACCAGGACTGCTATTGCGGCGTCCCCGCCTGCCGCACCACCATGTTCAGCGACTACGAACTCAAGCGCCGCGCCAGAATGGCGAAAAAGAGGAGCTCGAGGGCAGGCTAAGATACGGCGTAAAATCAATCCGGAGCGCCCCATGGACATGCCGAGATTCCCCGACAAATACGACTGGCGCGGATGCGAAGCGGTCCAGTTCGACCCGCAGAAGCTAAGCGGCCGAGCAACCGTGGAAGACACTCGCATGGACGCCGACGGTATCCTGGACAACTTCGAGGACGGCATGACGGTAGACGAGATCGTGGAGACTTACGGAGTCAGCCGCGAAGCCGTCGAGAAGATCCTCGCCTTCGCCGCCGCTAAAGGACTGAAGGCGACTGCTTGAAGGTTCTGCTCGATCACAACGTGCCTGTGCAGTTGAAGCCTCTTCTGGAAGGTCACTCCACCTCAACCGCCCGTGAAATGCAATGGGATCGCCTTGCAAATGGCGATCTGCTCGCCGCTGCGGAAGCCGCTGCCTTTGATGTTCTGATCACCGGTGACCAGAATATCGCGTATCAACACGACAACTCCAGGCGAATCATCTCTCTGGTTGTCATCTCACAGACGAGACGCAAGCTCGTGTTGGCCCACAACGAGGCAATCACGGAAGCCATAACCCGAGCCCGCCCCGGAAGCTACGAACGAGTGCCAATACCGACTCGCCGCAGAGGCATCAGGGCAGTAGAGTAGCCGCCCACCCCGCCGCGCTAATTATCGCTCAGCACATCCGCGTTGTAGTTCACCAGCATCGCCTTGGCCGGCGAGGGCAGCTTGCCCAACTGGAACGTGTGGTCGATCGCATTGGTCCCGTGAATCACCACATTCGCAATCCGCACCGTGTTGCCGTTCTCCATCTGCAGGTACACCGGCACCGGCATCACAAAGTCCTTTGAGACGTTGCTCTGCGCCAGCTTCATATGCGCGCTGGTCACGCCATCGGCGCCAACCGTGAAATCCGCGCTCATGGTGTAATGCGGCAGTTCCGTCCCATACACATACTCGTTGAAGAACCAGTCCAGCTTCCCGTCCCCGCGCAAGTCCAGGGACTTCGGCATCGTCCTCTCCATCGATGCCTTCCACTCTTCCGTGGTCGCCGCCTTCCCCGAGTACTCGTTGACGAACTCCTGCATCGAGTGCTTGAACACCGCCTCCTTGTCCTGCGACGTCCATTCCGCCATCTCCAGCATGTGCAGCACGTATGCGCCTTTGCTGTAGATCAGCAATTGGTACACATTGCCGTTCTTGTCATTCGAAACACGCCCCCCCATCGTCAGCGCCCCTACGTCGATTGGCCGCTTGCCCTCGGCATTCTTCTGCAGCAGATTCTTCTGCTGCTCCTTCCAGAAGGCGCGGTAGTCATCCATCTTCGCATTGGTATTCAGCAGGAAGATGCCCACCGAAAAGTTCGCAAAGCCCTCGCTCATCCACTGGTCGCGATAGCTGTTGAAGCCGACCAGGTTCCCCCACCACTGATGCGACACCTCATGCGGCGTCACCTCGCGCCAGTAGCTGGCGTCGTAACTGTCAAGCCCCAGAATATGCTGCACTGTCGTGTCCCAGAACCCGCAGATTGGTAGATACACCAGCATCGGCCAGCTCTGGCCGTAGTTGCAGGCGGTCTGTTCGGTCAACGCCACGTGGTCGTAAGGCAGCTTGCCAAAGAAGTCCGAGTAGACTTGGATGGCCGCGTTTCCCTGCGAGACCTCGCCCGGCAGAGCGCCAACGGTCGATAGATTGCCCAGCGGAACATGCAGTTCGCTCGCTATCTCCGGCAGCTTTGCGAAGCTGTCGGGCAACTCGGCATCGGCGTAGGCGTCTACGCCGAATCCCTGTGGCGTCTTCGTTCCTTTCATCTTGAAATCGCCCACATTGAAGCCTGCGACCGGAATCGGCGAGCCACTTTCCCAGACCGCCTTCACCATCCCTCCGCCGTCCGGCGTCAAGCTCACCTGTTTCCCGGTGGCCACAATCTGCAACTGCTTGGGAATGTGGAAAGTCATGTGGAAGCTGGCAAAGTCGCCCATCTCCGACTGTCCAGACGGATACCAACTGTCCCGAGCGCCGGACATCAGGTAATACGTGCTGTTGCCGTCCGCGCGCAACGCATCCTTGCCGCTGTACACCGTCAGCAGCCGCACCGTATCGCCCGCCTTCGCCGCCGCCGGCAGAATCGCCGCAAAGTCCGGATCGAGCTTCTTGTCCTCCTGCACAAAGTCCAGCGGCGTTCCGCTCTCGCTATACACACCCGAGACCCGCAGCGTCGGATACAAGTTCAGCCGCACCACGCGAACCCCATCGCGGCACACCTTCACCGTCGTCTCCGCCGAAATCTTCAGCATCCCCGAGTGGTCAATCGTCACGTCCAACCGCTCGTCATTCACCTGCACTCGTTTCCCACTCAGCTTCTCGTCGGCGTGCCGCATATTGTAGGCCGCCCAAGGCTCCGTATCGGCGTCGCTCCACGTCGTCAGCTCCACCTGATCCGGCGAGGCGTGCGCCGTGCCCTCCGGATCGACCAGGAACAACACATTCTTCCCCGTCAGCATGTTGCCCATGCGGAACGACGCCAGAAAGAACTGCCCCTGGCCGCCATCAATGACGTCCGCCAGCATGCGCAACTCAAGGTTGTCGCTCAGATCCTTGCGATAGTTCTTCGCCAGGTCCTCGGCCGCGCCGCGCACGTGCCCGTCCGGCGCGCCCCCCGCACCGGCCGACGCCTTCTTGATCTCATCCGCAGTGCCGTCCGTAAACCGCAGTACCATCGTGCTGAAGTCTTGCGCCATTGAGTCGCTCTTGGTCAACAGTGCCAGCGACCGCTTCTCGCTCGACTCCTTCGGCGTCAGTTCGAGCCGCCCCGTGCCCACGAACACCGCGCCCGTTATCTTCCCCTCCACCGGCATGTAGAAGTAAAAACTGCCGTCAGCGAAGTGGAACCTGCCTCCCTCGCGCTCCAGCGTAAAATCCTTCACCATCACGCCGTCCGCTCCAGGCAGGTCCGCCCGCAGCGCCGCATAGGTTCCCTGCGCATTCGCTGAGCGCGCCGGCCCGTTCGGTTCAATCAATCTGGCCGCGGTCTGAGCAGACACGCTGACCGCCATAAGAATTACAGGAAGAAAAGTTGCTCGACAATCCATGCCCCCCAAGCTACTCCGGCAACCTCGCTCTTTCCCAGAGAATAATTGGCCATAGTCCGAATATCGCCCCGACCCCCCCAGATTTCGCCCAATAGACAGCGCGCATGTTGCGCTAACTCGAGGACTCGCCAGCGATCAAACTCGCCGCCCCATAGGCGGTACAATCAAACTCGCAGATGGCCTACCAGGTACTAGCCCGCAAATATCGTCCCCAGCGTTTCGCCGACGTCGTCGGACAGGACCACGTCACCGTGACCCTGATGAACGCGCTCACCCAGAACCGCATCGCGCACGGCTACATCTTCTCCGGCCACCGCGGCATCGGCAAG
>OBLU010000399.1_pt1 | contig 41582 bp, 36 predicted proteins | sample 1518681 | NCBI WGS metagenome assembly OBLU01 (sample SAMEA3539304, study PRJEB22396) | soil metagenome | biome: tundra; feature: field; material: soil | place: USA | collected 2010-05 | depth 0.15 m
TCGAACCGGTGGAGCCGTAGAACCCGGCGTGGCCAAAGGAGAAGATGCCGCCGTCAGAGGCCGCCAGCCGGTAACCCGCAAGACCCTTGGTGCAGTTGGACGGTGTGGTCAGTTCGGACTGGAGTGCGGTGGCCACCGGCGATCCCCAGCCGCTGGCCAGGTCATAGCCCGATGTCGCCGGGTAATGCACGCTGGCAAGAGGGAACAGGTCGTTGTTTCCCGTGGTCACATCGTTGAACGCGGACGCGCCGCATGCATACAGGGAGGGGTTGACGAAACCCACGGATGACGGCTGACCCTGGTCGATCACGGTCAGTAGTGCCGCCCACAGCGGCGACGCCACGCTGGTGCCTCCGGCTACCCCCCATGCGCCCTGCCAGAAGTAGATGAATCCATGGTTGGGATCTGCCAAGGCGGAGACATCGGGAACCTCCCGACAGCTGGACCTTCCGACGGTGCCGCACTGCGATGTTGCGGGGGCAGCGCCCACTCCGGGACCGCCCTGCCACACCGGTTGGGCGAAGTCGGACGATACGCCCCCTCCGCCGGCGCCGGTCCCAGGTCCCGAGTTCCACACCGTCTCGGTCGGAGTCGATCCCGCCGACTGCAGCGAGGTACCGCCCGCACCGGTGACGTAGGGCTGGTCCGCTGGATCGTCAACCTGGAGGGAGGTGTCGCTACCCACCATGGGCGAAGGGTTGTAACAGTCCGACGACCCGCCGTCCCCGGAGGCGGCCACGATGGTCTGACCCTGTGCCGCGGCCTGCGCAAACAGTGACGACTCGGTGGCCCGCTCTCCCGGATCCATCTGAGGTTCGCAGATGCCCCAACTGGCGGTGATGACCTGGGTCGAATCATCAGCCACCATCCGGGCATAGAGATCGATAGGACCCGAACCCCCCTGCGGGCCCGAATACACCAGGATGGATGCGCCCGGAGCAAAACCCAGGGCATCCTCGATGTCGAGGGCCGCCTCTCCCCCCTGGGGTCCGGTGGCGCCGCCATCGACGTTCACCGACTGCACACTGACACTGGTGCCGAAACAGTTTTGGTAGGCGGCAATGTCGCTCGCGGTATACGGCTCGAGTTCGTAGATGCCCACCTTCTGGCCAATGCCGGTCCGACCCTGACCGTAGAGAGCAGAGAAGCCGTAGGTGGCGGCCAACTGATCAGTGGTGTAGCCGCTTGGGTGAAGCGCGTTTGCCGCAGAACAGGCCGTCGGCCGGGCGTGAGCGCTCACCGCGTCACGGCTGAGCTCGGGGGTCGACAGCGTGCCACCCGCTCCGCTGTTCGACGACCCACTGGGATCGATCCCTGAATGGGGCTGTACGACGGTGCTGAGACCGATGACTCCCTGCAGAGAGCCGGCCAGGGAGGCGGGTACAACCGGACTGGTGGTGTTGTTCCGGGCCACTCTCCCCGAGGGCAGGCGGGTATCGATGAGCGAGACACCCAGGGCCTGTTCCACTCGGCGGGTTGTGCCCGACATGGGAATCAACAGGCCATCGGGCTCCGTGGCTCCCACCGTGAGGCCGGTGGTGGACAGCCAGGCCCGAACGGCCGCGATGGTGGCCGTCGTCGGCCCGAACATGGGACCGAAGGCGCCGGGACTCAGGTAGTGCCGGAATTCAGGTGATCCCGGCGTCGAAACCTCACGGATGAAGGCATCAAGAGCCGACTGGTCACGAGGCTTGAGCGAGATGTCCACAGACAGAGGGGCGTTGCCGTCAGTCGAGCCGATCACTGTCGACCCGGAGGGCAGGATGGGCGCCGGGGTCGCCAACCTGGCCATGGGGATCGACGCCCCGGTCCCTGATCCGGATGAAGATGCCGAGTCGGCCGGCGCCGAGGCGCCGAGGATGCCGACCACCACCAACGACACCACGCCAATTGCCGCCACTCTTCGCTTCAATCCGTCATCCATGCGGGTCAGTCTGCCCTAGTTCCGGTCCGGGGTATCGTCGTTGATCCCCGCACCGGACCCACCGTGTGGCCCGTTGCCACCCGAAGGATCACCGGAACGATCACCCGGATGGGAGCCGTCGCCGCGCCACCGCCGGAGTCGATCAGCGACGACAGCCTCGTGGCCGCGGTCGCTCGGCTCGTAGTACACCGCCTCGCCCAGTTCGGCCGGGCGATACCGCTGATCGGCCCACGCCCCCGGCTGGTCGTGGGGATAGACGTACCCCTCCCCGTGACCAATGGACGCGGCACTCCGATAGTGGGCGTCTCGAAGGTGGGCAGGCACCTCTCCACGGGGACCCTCCCGCGCATCACGTTGGGCCCGACCCAGGGCGATGGTGACCCGGTTCGACTTCGGTGCGCAGGCCAGGTGTACCACCGCCTGGGCCAGATTGAGCTGGGCCTCGGGCAGGCCCACGAATTCCACCGCTCTGGCGGCGGCATCGGCCACCACCAACGCCAACGGGTCTGCCTCGCCTATATCCTCGCTGGCCAGGATGACCAGACGCCGAGCGATGAAGCGGGCGTCCTCCCCCGCCTCCAGCATCCGGGCCAACCAGTACAGGCCGGCATCCGGATCAGAGCCGCGCACCGATTTGATGAAGGCGCTGACCTGGTCGTAGTGGTCGTCCTCGCCATAGTGGTGCAGGCGAGAATACCGGGCCCGCTCCACATCGTCGATGGTCACCGGGTGGGATCCGGCCAGCGCCAGTGCCACCTCCAGCGTCGTCAGCACCGCCCGGGCATCACCATCTGCCAACCCCACCAGGGCAGCCACCGCATCGGGCTCGGCGGACGAGTCTTCGGCCGCACAACCCCGTGCCACCACCTCGGCCAACTCATCATGGGACAGTGGCTCCAAGCGCCATAGGGTGGAGCGCGACAGCAAGGGTGCATTCATTTCGAAGAACGGGTTCTCGGTGGTGGCACCGATCAGGACCAACAGCCCCTCCTCCACCGAGGGAAGGAGCGCGTCCTGTTGGGCGCGGTTGAACCGGTGTACTTCATCGAGAAACAGGATGGTGCCGCGTCCCTGCTCCCCGAGGAGCCGGCGGGCGCCATCGACCACCTCCCGGACGTCCTTGACTCCCGCGCTCACTGCTGAGAGGGCCACGAAATGCTTGGAGGTGGCGGTGGCCACCACCGAGGCCATGGTGGTCTTGCCGGTACCGGGTGGGCCCCAGAGGATGGCCGATGTGAGCCGGTCGGATTCAATGAGGGCCCGCAGAGGGGCCCCGGGACCGATCAGATGCTGCTGGCCGACGATCTCGTCGAGGGTGCGGGGCCGAAGCCGGGCGGCGAGCGGGGCCCTGGCCTCCAATCGCCGTTCGACAGCATCCGAGAACAGGTCGTCACCAGCCACGGCGTGCGATCAGTCTTTCGCAGGGGCCAGGCGCAACCCGACCTCGGCGAGTAGTCCTGCCGCCAGAGGCTTGGGCGCCCCGGTCATCGGGTCGGATCCGGACTGGGTTTTCGGGAAGGCGATCACCTCGCGGATGCTTTCCTCGCCGGCGAAGATGGCCACCAACCGGTCGATGCCCACCGCGAAGCCGGCGTGGGGCGGTGCGCCGAAGTGGAATGCTCTCAAGAGGAACCCGAAACGTGACTCCGCCTCTTCGTCACTGATCCCGAGGACGGCAAACACCCGACTCTGGATATCGCCCCGGTGGATCCGGACACTGCCCGAACCCAGTTCCCACCCGTTCAGGACCAGGTCGTAGGCTTGGGACCTCACCGACGCCGGATCGGACTCGAGCCGATCAAGATCATCGGGGTGGGGCATGGTGAAGGGGTGGTGGGCGGCTATCGGATTTCCGTCACCATCCACACCGTCGAACATGGGGAAGTCGACCACCCACAGGAAGCAGAACGGTCCCTCGCTGACCGGGCGTCCACCGGTGTCGACACGGAGTTGGCCCAGCACCGTGCACGCCAGCCGGTGCTCATCGGCCACCACCAGCACCAGGTCACCGACGGCGGCGGCGGTTGCGGACAACAGGCTGGCCCGCTCGGGCTCCGAAAGGAAACGGTCGAGGGGAGAATCGAGGCCCGGCGTCGAGCCCTCTCCCCCACCATCGGTCACCCGAAACCACGCCAATCCCTTCGCCCCCAGCGCCTTGGCCCGGTCGGTGAGCTTGTCGAGCTTGGAGCGCCCCAGGTCGGCACCGCCCTCGATCACCATGGCTTTGACGCACGGGGCGGCGAAGGCCTTCACCTCGGTGCCGTCGAAGACTGCCGACAGGTCGACCAACTCCATTCCGAAGCGGAGGTCGGGCTTGTCGGTGCCGAAGCGGTCGATTGCCTCGGCCCAGGTCATGTGCGGGATCGGGCCAGGCCTCTCTCCTGTAGCCACCTCCGCCGCGCTCAACACCGCCTCGGACACGAAGGCGAGCACGTCCTGTTGGGAGACAAACGACGCCTCCACGTCGAGCTGGGAGAACTCGAACTGGCGGTCGGCGCGGAGGTCCTCATCCCGCATGCACCGGGCGATCTGGTAGTACCTGTCGAATCCGGCCACCATCAACAACTGCTTGGCCAGCTGTGGGCTCTGGGGCAGCACATAGAACGAACCGTGATGAAGTCGGCTCGGGACCACGAACTCGCGGGCGCCCTCGGGAGTGGGTGCCCACAACAGCGGTGTCTCGACCTCCACAAAACCTTGACGGTCCATAGATGCCCGTAGAGCACCGTTGATTTGGGCCCGCAGACGCAGGTTCTCCTGCATCCGCGGGCGGCGGAGATCGACAAAACGGTTCTTCAACCGGATGGTCTCATCTACCTCGACCCGGTCGTCCACCACAAAGGGTGGAGGCTCGGCGATGCCCAATACCTCGACGGTGCAGTCTCCGATCTCCACCTCTCCGGTGGGGAGGTCGGGATTGACGGTGCCTTCAGGCCGGGGCCGGACCACCCCCTCGACGGCGATGACGTACTCGCTGCGGACGTCAACAGTGCCGGGAATCACGCACTGGACGATGCCGGTGTGGTCGCGGGCGTCGACAAAGGCCAGGTGTTCGCCGTGCTCACGACGTTTGGCCACCCATCCGCACACCCGTACCGTGGTCCCCACTTCGGCCGGCCCGATCCGTCCGCAGAGATGGGTGCGCATCGATGTGGCATCGAGCGATCCGGGGATGGCGGTCATGACGGTTCCTTTCGAAGGAGCAGTGTCGTTCATCGGGTGTCACGCACCGCACCGGCAATATCGGCAACCGGCACGGTCTGTTGATCGCCCGGACGGCGCAGCGGTCGAAGCGACACAGTACCCGCCGCCACTTCGTCGGGGCCCACGATGACCACCACCCGGGCGCCGGACCGGTCGGCCGACTTCAACTGGGATTTCATCGAACGGCTGTCGAAGGCACGATCTGCCCGCAATCCGGCCCGCCGCAGAGCCGCGGTCACATCCCGGGCCACTTCTCCTCCAGCCACATCGATCACAAAGGCATCGAGGGCCGGTGGGTCGACCGGAAACACCCCTTCGGCGTCACAGGCCAGAAGCAGACGTTCGATACCGATCCCGAAGCCGATACCCGGGGTAGCGGGGCCGCCCAGCATCTCCACCAACCCGTCGTAGCGACCGCCACCCCCAATGCCGTTCTGGGCCGCGTCGAGAGCACCCGAGGCGAACTCGAAGGTGGTGCGGGTGTAGTAGTCGAAACCCCTGACCAGTCGGTTGTCGGCTTGGAAGGGGACGCCCACCGCATCGAGGCCCGCCCGCACCCTGTCGAAATGGAGGGCACAATCGTCGCACAGATGGTCGACGAAGCGGGGGGCATCCGCAGTAGCGGCTCGGCAAGCCTCTCGTTTGCAGTCGAGGACCCGCAATGGGTTGGTCTCGAGACGTTGCTGGTGCTCGGGACAGAGCGCCTCCCGCCGGCCGGCCAAAAACCGCTGGAGCTCGGCGATGAAGCCGGGTCGGCACATTTCGTCGCCCATGGAGTTGAGTTTGAGGGTGAAGTCGGACAATCCAGTCGAACGGAACACCCCGTCGGCCAGGGCCACCACCTCGACGTCCAGGTCGGCATCGGTGGGGCCGATGGCCTCCACCCCGAGTTGATGATGCTGTCGGTAGCGGCCGGCCTGGGGTCGTTCGTACCGGAACGCCGGTGTGACGTACCAGGCCTTCCACGGCAACGGAGGCCGGTGCTGCACAAATGCCCGCACCATGGGTGCGGTGCCCTCGGGTCGGAGCGCCAGCATCCGACCCCCCCGGTCCTCGAACTCGTACATCTCTTTCCCGACCACGTCGCTACCCTCGCCGATCCCCCGGCGGAACACCCGGACGTCCTCGAAGATAGGGGTGTGGGCCAGCCCGTATCCCGCCCGTTCCACCTGATCGGCAAACAGGGCCACCAGGGCCTCCCACCGGGTCGACTCGGGCCACAGGACATCGTGAGTTCCACCCGGGGCGCGTGCCACCCTGCCATCACCGGCCATCGAACCCTCAGTCTTTTTTTCCGGGAAGGATGCGATAGGCGTCATAGACGGCATCGAGCTGCTGGATCAGATTGAGCACCGACTCCAAATGGGTGGGATCGGCCAGTTCCACGTCGAACCGCATCCGGCTGATGCGGTCGGAATCCGTCTGGGTATTGGCACCCACGATGTTCAGATGATGCTCGGAGACCACCCTTGTCACGTCGCTCAGCAGACTCGAACGGTCGATGGCCACTACCTCGATGGTGGCGACGAAGACGCCCGAGGACCGATGGTCCCACTCCACTTCGATGAGGCGCTCGCGTGACCGGGATGCCAGCGAGGCGGCATTGGCACAGTCGGCCCGGTGCACCGATACCCCGCGGCCGCGGGTGACGAACCCGATGATCTGATCACCGGGCACCGGCGTGCAACATCGGGACAGCCGGACCATCAGGTCGTCGAGACCCTCCACGTAGACCCCGACGGAGGAGCCCCGACCGGGTCGCGGGGCCATGGGCTGGCGGCGTGCGGTGACCGGTAGTTGTTCCTCGTAGACCCCTCCACGCAGGTCACGCAACAGGCGCTGCGCCACCGCCCGGGCCGAGATCCGGTTGTCGCCGATGGCGGTGTGAAGGGCATCCAGATCGGCGTAGTTCATGGTGGTCGCCAACTCGGAGAGCGCGTTATCGGAGGCCAGCTTCTGCACCGGAAGACCGTTCCGCCGCAGTTCCTTGGTCAGCTCTTCCCGCCCGACCTCCTTGGCATCCTCACGGCGCTCCCGGGAGAACCACTGGCGGATCTTCGAACGCGCCCTCGAAGATCCGACGATGTTCAGCCAGTCCCTCGAAGGTCCCGCCGTCGGCGCCTTGGAGGTGAAGATCTCGACGGTGTCGGCCGACGAGAGGCGGGTATCGAGGGGAACCAATCGCCCGTTGACCTTGGCACCTATACAGCGGTGGCCCACCTCGGTGTGAATGGCGTAGGCGAAGTCCACCGGGGTGGAGCTGGCGGTCAGGGCGATGACCTTGCCTTTGGGAGTGAAGACGTAGACCTCGTCCTCTTCGAGATCGAGCTTCAGCGCCTCGAGGAACTCAATGGGATCGGTCGTCTCCTTTTGGAAGTCGACGATCCGCTGCATCCACTCGACCTCCGAGGTGGTCGATGAGGTCTCCTTGGCCAGAGCCACCCGTTCGGCCCGCCGGTCCCGTTCGACCATCTCCGACCGCTGCGCGTCAGTGATGCCCGATCCCGGGCGACCGTCCCCGTTGGTCTTGGCGCCTTTCGGGCTCCTGAACCCCCGCACCCGCCTGCCGTCAGCGGTCCCACCGGGCCCGTCGGACTTCCCGCCCCTGCTGCGACCGATTTTGCCTGTTTTGACTGTCTTGGTGGGCCTCCCGCGGCTGGACCGTTCGCCCGATCCGTCCCCCTGGGTGGCGTTCTCCTTGTACCCCCAGTGAGCGGCGATGCCGTACTCGGCCCGGCGGTGCATCTCGTGGGTGCGGACCTGTACCTCGATGGGCTTGCCATCGAGCCCGATCACCGTGGTGTGCAGGGACTGGTAGAGGTTGAACTTGGGTGAGTTGATGTAGTCCTTGAAGCGTCCCTGCACCGGAGGCCAGATGGCATGGATTGAACCGAGCGCCGCCCAGCAGTCCTTTTCCGCTTCGACAATGACCCGGATGCCCACCAGGTCGAGAAGGTCGTCGAACTCTCTGCCCCGTACCACCATCTTCTCGTAGATGCTCCACAGGTGCTTCGGGCGTCCGGTGACCTCGGCCGTGACCCCCGAGGCAGCGATCCGTTCACGCACGGCCACCAGGACCCGGGCGAGGTATTCGTTCCGCGATGGGGCCCGACTGGCCACCATCTGTTCGATCTCGGCATACCGCTTGGGATGGAGGGTGGCAAAGGCCAGATCCTCGAGTTGCCACTTCACCTCCTGGATGCCGAGGCGATGAGCCAGGGGCGCGTAGATATCCATCGTCTCCTGGGCGGTCCGCCGCTGCTTCCATTCCGGCATCGCCGAAAGGGTGCGCATGTTGTGCAGCCGATCGGCCAACTTGATGATCAATACCCGCCAGTCGTTGGCCATGGCCACCAGCATTTTGCGCACGGTGGCAGCCTGTTGAGCCTCTTTGGAGTCGAACTGGAGGCGGTCGAGTTTGGTAACGCCGTCGACGATGGCGGCCACTGCGCTGCCGAAATTATCCTCGATGGTGTCGGCAGTGACCCCGGTGTCCTCCACCGCGTCATGGAGGAGGGCGGCGGCCACCGTCTGGGCATCGAGACCCAGGTCGGCGACAATTCCGGCAACCGCGATGGGATGGGTGATGTAGGGCTCGCCCGATCGCCTGAGTTGGCCGGCGTGGGCGGTGGTGGCGGTTTCGGCGGCACGGACGATCATGGATGTATCCGCCCCGGGGTGACGCCGGAGAAATGCTTCGATTACCGGAACCATCAGGATTGCCTCGGCTTGAGGCAGTGTCGACCCGGCCAGGAAGTCTTTTTCCTTGATATCGATGCCCTCACGGGGCACTGGGGTAGCCAACGCCATAGCTACACGGTACCTGCCGTAGCCCCTGGATCAGGACGATTCAGCGCCGTTTCCGGTTGCCGCCCTTGCCTTTCCCCTTTCGGGGACGGGGCGGTGGTCGATTGCCGCCGGGGCGGGAGGTTCCGGAGCCAGGCCGGGTGCCACCGCCGGATGGAGTGGCCGTGCCGGATCCGGAGCGCGATCCGCTTCCCCTGGTCGTCCCTGCCGAATTCGCAGCCGACTGGGGATTCGCACCGGCTACCCGGGTGGTCTTGGCCCCACCGCCAGGTCGGATCACACCGGCAGTCTGTGGTCGGCTTCGACTTGCACCTCTTCCACCCGTGCTTGATGCAGCACCGGCCATGGCCGCCGCGGCTGCCGGGGTCAGAATGCCGATCCGATCGCCACGGGTTTCGAGACGTTGCCGAATCGTCCGGTAGCGGGGTTCGCGTTCCTTCATCAACGCCAGCAGTGGGGAGGCGATGAAGATGGACGAATAGGCCCCACTGGTGAGACCGATCACAAGGGCCAGGCCGAAGTCCTGAAGCGAGGTCGCACCCAGAAACACCGAACCGACCACCAACACCGAAAGCACCGGGACAATCGCCACCGCCGACGTATTGATCGAACGGGCCAAGGTCTGGTTCATCGACAGGTTGACCATGTCGGAGTAGGAGATTCGACCGGAGGCGCCCAGACCCGTGGCGTTGTCCCGGATCCTGTCGAATACCACCACCGTGTCGTAGAGGGAATAACCCAAGACGGTGAGTACGGCGATCACCGTGTCCGGAGTCACCTGAAACCCGAAGAGCGAATAGACCCCCACCGTGACGAGGAGGTCGTGGATCACCGCCACGATGGCTGCCACCGCCATCTTGAACTCGAAGCGGATAGAAATATAGATAGCCACCGCAATGAAGAAGATGATCAATGCTTCGATCGCCTTGTCGGTGACCTGTCCTCCCCAGGTCGGCCCCACGTCATCGACCGACACACTTCCCGACGGAAGATGGGCCGCCTGGGCCAATGCATCCTGGACCTTGAACACCGTCGCCTGATGTTGGCTGGTGGTGAGTGAGTTGAGATCGGCCTGGACCTCGACCTCCTTCACATGAGTGACCTGATTGGTCAACGACACCACGGTGGGCTGCGTGACCCCGGCCGCCTTGGCCACGCTGGTGGCTTTGGCCACCGTCAGCGATTGTGAGGTGACGGTCCACGAACTGCCACCCTTGAAGTCGATGCCTTCGTTGAGACCCCGGGTGCCGAGTGAGACCAACCCGGCCAGAATGACCAAGGCGGAGATGGCGAACCACCATTTGCGGTTGCCAAGGAAGTCGAACGACGTGCCACCGCGATAGAGCCGCACAAACGCATTGGGCCCTTTGGTACCTGATTTCTTCTCCGCCGCGTGCTCGAGCTCCTCATCGAAGGCTTCCGCGAGCTCTTCGGCCGCGACCTCCAAGTCGTCTTGGCCGGCGTCCTCGATGGCGTCCGCCGCTTCCTCGGACACCGTTTCCTCTGTCCCCTCGTCGCCGTTGCGGCTGCGGGGGGTCATCGTCGGTCCCCCGTCGTTACCCCGAGACCGGCAGCCACGCCCACCCCTCCGGCCTCAGTGGCGCCCCGGCTCCGGCCCAACAGGATGACGAACGGCTTGGTGAAGAAGTAGGTGACGATGACGTCGAGGATGGTCGACAGGCCGAGGAAGAGAGCGAACCCCTTCACCGATCCGATCGACACGAGGTAAAGGATGGCCGCGCCCAGCAGCGACACCGCGTCGGCGGCCAGCACTGTCCGGAAGGCACTCTTGAAGCCCTTGTCCACGCTGGTACGTACGGTTCTCCCTGAGCGGGTCTCATCCTTTAATCGTTCGAAATAGACGATATAGGAGTCGACGGTAATGCCGACGGAGACGATGACACCGATAATGCCGGCCAGGTTGATGGTGGTACCGAGCCCCTGCCCCATGGTGGCAATGATCGCCCAGAGCAGGGCGGCGGTGACCAACAGTCCCGAGATGACCACCATGCCGAGCAAGCGGTAATAGAACATCATATAGAGCATGACGAGCGCCAGGCCCGCCAGGCCGGAGATCAAACCGGCTTGTAGCGAGGCCTTACCCAGGGTGGGTGACACGGTCTGCACGTTGATCCGATCGAGCTTCACCGGAAGTGACCCGTAGTTCAGTTCGGTGGCCAAGGTCTTTGCCTGGTCCTGGGTAAAGCTGCCCGAGATCTGCACCTGACCATTGAACGAGGTGAACGATGTCTGTGACGGTTGAGTGATGGGGGCGGAGATCACCTGGCCGTCGAGGTCAATGCCGATGATGGCGTGGAACTGTTGCTGGGACAAGGCGTCCCAGGCCGTCGAGCCGGGGCCGGTGAGCACGATGCTGACCGCCCACTGATTGCTGACCAACTGGGCTGATGCCGATTTCACCGCGGTACCGGTGAGCATGGCCGGTCCGAGCACGTACCGTCCGGTGCCCTGCGACGAGGACGTCCCCGGTAACAGCACAGTGGCGTTCTTGTCATCGGTGGTGGTGGATGCATAGGTGGCGAACTGAGGATCAACCGGGATGTTGTTGTTGCTGGTATAGCCATTCACATTGGACGAGTCCGGCTTGACCGCCAGGTTGGTCGACGTCAACGCCGAACTGGCCGCGCAGGTCGGAAGCGCCCCGGTGGTGGCTGCCGCGCCCTTCGCCAGGGTCTCAGCCGGGGCGTAACAAAGTGCCGGTCGGAAGAAGAGCTGCGCGGTGTTGCCCAGCGTGGCCAGGACCTTCTGGGTGTTCTTCTCGCCCGGGATGGAGACAGCGATCTCATTCTTCCCCTGGCTACTGACGGTGGCTCCACTGGTTCCGGCATTGACCCGGCTGTTGAGAATGGTGACCACCGTGCTGAGCTGATCGGAGGTAACCGGTGTGTGGGTCTTATAGACCACCGCCAACCCGCCTTCGAGATCGAGACCGAGCTTCGGCGACCATCCCGCGGCCACGGTGGACGCGAGCGCTAGCACCGCGATCAGCACCAGACTCATCAAACTGGCCCATAGGGCGCGCTTGTTCTTCATCGTCGGTCAGGTTGACGTCTTGGGCCCATGGTCATCAGCATCGGGATCCTTGGTTCCATCGTGCTCATCGCCGTCGTGCTGGTGGGCGTCTTCGTGCTCATGGTCATCCGCGTCGTGCTCGCTGTCGTCGTGCTCATCGCCGTCGTGCTGGTGGACGTCTTCGTGCTCATTGTCATCGTCGTCGTGCTCATCGTCGTCGTGCTCATCGTCGTCGTGCTCATCGTCGTCGTGCTCATCGTCAGCGGGAACGTCGTCAGCGGGAACGTCGACACTGAGTTTGCGGATGACGTACTGGCGCAGGACCACAAAGGATGCGCCCATGCTCGTTTCGAGGGTGACCCGGTCGCCGTCGATATCGATGATGTGCCCGACAATCCCACCGGCGGTGAGAACCTCGTCCCCGACTTCGAACTGTTTGACGAGCTGTTGCTGGTTCTTTGCCTTCATGCGCTGAGGGCGGAGAATCAGAAAGTAGAACCCAGCGGCGATCACAATCAGGATCAACAACGTCGCACTCGATCCACTCGGCTTCTTGGCTGCCGTGGCGGCGAGGGTGGACAGGGGCGCGGACAAAGCCGAGAGGACGGCCATCATCGAGCGATCAGAAGGAGGGAGTTGGTACGCACAGCGGTCAGACTGTAGCGCAGGCCGTCGTCACCCTGATACCGCTCCACTCACGGTCCCCATACTTCGGCGACCTCGGCCCGCAGCTGGGCGAATCGGCCCTGGCTGATCGAGGTGCGGGCCAGAGACATCAAATTGACGACATAGGACAGGTTGTGGATGCTCAGCAGGCGCCACGCGGTCGGCTCCCCTACTGCCAAAAGGTGGCGAAGATAGCCCCGCGACCAGCGGAAGCAGGTACTACAGCCACACGCTGCATCGAGGGGCCCGTCATCCCGGGCGTGGACCGCGTTCCGCAGGTTCAGCCGGCCGGTCGAGGTGAGCATCGATCCGTGACGAGCCATGCGGGTGGGGGCCACGCAGTCGAATTGGTCCACCCCCAACCCGATTGCCTCGATCAGCCCGATCGGATCCCCGATTCCCATCAGGTAGCGAGGCGTGTCCCCCGGGAGCTCGGGAACGGTGACCGCCAGCGCCTCCAGCATCTCGGATCTCGGCTCACCCACCGACAGGCCGCCGATGCCGTACCCATCAAAATCGAGCTCGACGGTCCGCCGGGCGCTCTCGACCCGAAGAACGGGATCGGTACCGCCCTGGACAATGCCGAACAGTGCCTGATTCTCGGGCCGGGCTTCGAGGCGAGCATGGTGCTCCCGAGCCCGGCCTGCCCATGCTGCCGTCCTGTCGACCGCCTGCCGCAGTTCGTCTGGTGCAGCCGGGAGGGTGGCACAGACGTCGAGCACCATCTGGATATCGGCTCCGATCAGCCCTTGAGCCTCCACCGCCAGCTCGGGGGTCAGCCGGGCCCGCGACCCGTCGTAGATTGAAGTGAAGCTGACTCCGTCGTCGTCAACCGCCGGTACCAGCGAATGCACCTGATACCCGCCCGAGTCGGTCAGGGTATGACCACTCCATCCGGTGAACCGATGGAGGCCTCCGAGTTCAGCCACCACGTCAACTCCAGGCCGCAGCATCAAATGGTAAGTATTGGCCAGCACCACGTCGGCCCCGAGTGCCTCGAGGTCGGCGCTGTCGAGCGCCTTGACGGCACCTCGGGTACCCACGGGCATAAAGGTCGGTACCGGATAGGACCCCCGGGCGGTATGCACCACTCCGGTGCGAGCCAATCCGTCGGTGGTGAACACCTCCATCCGGATGGGCGTCATCGACCCTCTTCCACCAAGGCCACGGGCGTTCCCTTGGGTCCGACTCGCCCCAACACCATCGCGTCCCCGAACGAGAGGAAACGGTACCCGTCAGCCAGGGCAACGGAGTACAGATCGCGCCACTCCGATCCACAGAACGCCTCGACCATCAGCAACAAGCTCGAGCGGGGCAGGTGGAAGTTGGTCACCAACAAATCCACCACCCGAAAGGTGTGCTCGCCATGGATATACAGGTCGGTCCGGCCCGAAAGTCGTCCGGTAGAGGCGGCCGACTCGAGGGCGCGGACCGCCGTGGTGCCCACCGCCACCACCCGTTCAGCGCCGGCACACGCGGCCAGGGTGGATGCCGGTACCCAGTAGCGCTCGGAGTGGATCACATGCTCCCCGGGGGTTGACGCGGTGATCGGACGGAACGTATCGAGCCCGATAGCCAGGTCCACGGAGACCACGGTGGCCCCGGCATCCCGGCAGGCCTGGAGCAGTTCGGGCGTGAAGTGAAGGCCGGCGGTCGGCGCGGCAGTGGAGCGCTCCCCGGGGTCGTGGTCGTTTGCGTACACGGTCTGGTAACGCTCGGGATCTGCGAGTCGTCGATGGATGTACGGCGGAAGTGGCATCGAGCCCGACCGCTCGATCACCGTTGGGTCGATGAGCCGAACCGACCGCTGGCTGTTATCCCCGCCGGCCAGCCGTCTAGATCGGAAGAGCACACGTCTGAACTCCAGTCACGCCAAGCCGTCTCCCGATCTCGACCACCGGCCGACCTTGGTTCGCCTCGTGGAGCACCGTCCCCGGAGGGAGCCGCCGTCCTGGCCGAACCAGTGCCTCCCAGGTCGACTGAGCAGGGTCAATCGGTTCGAGGAGCAGCACTTCCGCCTCGCCCCCGGTGACCTTTTCCAGTTCCAACCGGGCGGCCAGAACCCGTGTGTCGTTCACCACCACCACGTCACCGGCCCGGAGGAGGGCGGGGAGATCGACCATGGAGGCGTGCTCCACCATCCCCGAGTTCGACACGCGCCCTGACACCAACATACGGGCCGAGCTGCGAGGCTCCACCGGCTCCTGGGCAATGGCAGCCTCGGGAAGTCCATAGTCGTAGGCACTCATGGGCACGAAATCAGATGTGCCCGCGGATTCAGCTTCGTCCGACTCGTCTGCGCACATCGTGGACATCGTCGTAGACGCTATTTCGTAAACCACCATCGGCACGAACCTGCCCGGTGCCGGGCACTCCCCGAATCCGCCCCATCCGCCCGAGGAGATCGGCTCGACGGTTCAGAGCAGGGTGGGATCCACCGGCGTCATACCCAGGTGAGCCCAGGCCCGGGGAGCCGCCATCCGACCCCGAGCCGTGCGTTGCAACAGACCCTGTTGCAACAGGTAGGGCTCGTAGGCATCTTCGATGGTGTTGGGTTCCTCACCGATGCACTGGGCCAACGTGGTCAGACCCACCGGCCTCCCTGCGAATCGGCGGCACAACACATCGAGGATGGCCCGGTCCACTTTGTCGAGACCCAACTCGTCCACCCCGAACAGTTCGAGGCCGGCGGTGGCGTACTCCGCGGTGATCTCCCCCGCGGCTCGCACTTCGACGAAGTCGCGCACCCGGCGCAACAGGCGGTTGGCTATCCTCGGGGTGCCTCTCGACCGTTCGGCGATCTTCCGTGCCCCATCGGGGTCCACCGGAACACCGAGAATCCGGGCTGAGCGCAGCACGATGGACCGGAGCTCCTCGACATCGTAGAGATCGAGCCGCCCGACGAAGCCGAAACGGTCACGCAGCGGTCCGGTCACCAGACCGGTACGGGTGGTGGCACCGACAAGAGTGAACCTGGGCAGGTCGAGCCGAATGCTCCGGGCGGTCGGCCCCTTGCCGATGAGGATGTCGAGCTTGAAGTCCTCCATCGCCGGATAGAGGACTTCCTCGACGGCTCGAGGGAGACGGTGGATCTCGTCGATGAACAACACGTCACCCTCTTGCAGATCGGTCAACAGCGCAGCCAGGTCGCCCGCCCGCACCAATACCGGCCCAGCCGTTATCCGCAGTCCGACTCCCATCTCGGCGGCCACGATTCCCGAGAGTGATGTCTTCCCCAAGCCGGGAGGACCGGCAAAGAGCAGGTGGTCGACGGGTTGGCCACGTTTCCGGGCGGCTTCGATGACGATCTGGAGATGTTCGGTCAGTTGACCCTGGCCCACGAACTCGGCCAACGTGTGTGGGCGGAGGCGGGCTTCGTCCATTTCCTCGGCCGGAGCCGCGGTGGGGTCCACGGTGCGCATTTCCGACCCGTCGGGAATGCCGGGAGTCCCGCCGTTCTCTGCGGAGACCGCATCGCCGTCCTGGGCGTCACCATCCAGAATGCCGGCGAGCACCTCGCGTCGGGCATCTGGTGTCAACGAGACCTCGCCAACTCACGAAGCGCCGTGCGCACCATTATCTCCACCGATCCATCGTCGGGCGCCGCATCGAGTGCCTGTCGGATCTCGTCGGTACCGTACCCCAGTTCGACCAGCGCAGCCCGGACCTCGCCGCGTGCCGATCGCTCCTCACCAGAGGTCGTCGGGCCGTCGGCGCCCCACGCCGGAAGGTCCAACCGGGCCTTCAACTCGAGCAAGAGGCGGGCGGCGGTCTTCTTTCCCACCCCGGGAATGAGGCACAGGGTGTCGATGTCGTCTTCGAGGACGGCCTTCGACAACGACGCAGGAGACAACGACGACAGGATGGCCAAGGCCAAAGAGGGTCCTACGCCATGGGCGCCCAGGAGGGCTTCGAAGCACCGACGCTCATCGGCGTGAGCGAAACCGAACAACACGATGGCGTCCTCACGGACGTGGGTGTGAACGTGAAGAAAGACTTCCGAGCCCGTGGGCCCGAGAGTGCCGAAGATCGACGACGGCACGGAGGCCCGGTAGCCGACGCCCCCTACTTCGATGATGACTTCACCCGGGAGCGGGCGGTCGATGAGTGTTCCCCTCAGTGATCCGATCACGTAGGTCCTCCGGCCACGGCAACCGCCCGACGGAGCGGTTGGGTCGTCAGGTAACAGGCAGCCAGGGCCAGCGCATCCGCCACGTCGGGAGGGCGGGGCGGCTCCGACAGTCCCAGCACGGATGCCACCATGCGCTGCACCTGGTCCTTGGTCGCCCCGCCGTAGCCCACCAGAGCCTGTTTGACCTCATTGGAGGTGTACTGGGCCACCTCACACTCCGCTTCGGCGGCAGCCACCAATGCCACCCCCGCCGCCTGCCCGGTGGCCATGGCCGTGCGGGCGTTCACCTGAAAGAACACCCGTTCCACCACCACCGCCGTCGGTTTGTACTCTGCCACCAGCGAACGGAGCTCGTCAGAGAGCACCCGCAACCGCTGGTGCAGGGGAACCGTCGGTGCGGTGGAGATGACCCCACCGGCCACCGCCACCATCTTCGAACCCCGCCGGGTCACGATGCCATACCCGCACCGGGACAGGCCGGGGTCTATCCCCAGGACGAACATGCGTTCGACTGTATCGTGGCCGAGGCGGCAACGTGCGGATAGCCCGGTCGACCTGGTCGCCTACTCCCCGTACGCCGCCATCACTGAATCGGCAATGTCGAAGTTGGCGTAGACATTCTGGACATCGTCGTGGTCATCGAGCGTCTCGATGAGCCGCAGCACCCGTTTGGCTTCTGACTCGTCGGATACTTCGACCGTCGTGGTCGGGACCATGGACAGCTCGGACGAGCCGGGTGACAACTCGGCGTCCTCGAGAGCCGAACGGACAGCCATCAGGTCGGTGGGCGAGCACGTGACGAGCCAATGCTCGCCCTCGTCGGCGAGGTCCTCGGCCCCCGCTTCCATGGCCACCTCCAATACCCGGTCTTCCTCGAAGGTGCGGGGTACGGCCAGAACACCTTTTCGCTCGAACTGCCAGCTCACCGCGCCGGGCTCGGCCATCGAGCCACCGCTTTTGGAGAAGATGTTGCGTATCTCCGCGCCGGTGCGGTTCCGGTTGTCCGAGAGGCACTCCACGATCACCGCCACCCCGTCGGGGGCATAGCCCTCATAGGAGATCGACTCATACCGCACACCTTCGAGCTCGCCCGAACCCCGTTTGATGGCCCGTTCGATGGTGTCGATCGGAACCGACGAGTCCCTGGCCTTGGCGTACATGGTCCGCAAGCCGGCGTTGGCGCTCATATCGCTTCCACCTTCGCGGGCGGCCACCTCCACCTGCCGGATGATCTTGGCGAAGACCTTGGCCCGGGCCGAGTCCTGTGCGCCCTTACGGTACTTGGTGGTTGCCCATTTCGAGTGTCCCGACATCGCCTACTACCTTTCGCCTTTCGTCATGCCTACGAACAGTTGGTGGAGGCGCCGGTCCTCTGTCAGCTCGGGATGGAACGCGGTCACCAGCACCGGACCCTGTCTACACACCACCGGGCGCCCACCTCCTACATTCCGGACGTCCCCACCCGTATCGGCATGGTCGGGCAGCGTCGCCAGCACCTCGATGTCGGGGGACACGGCTTCCACCACCGGTGCTCGGATGAATACAGCATGGACCGGAGGTCCCTCGATGCCGGCGACGTTGAGGTCACACTCGAAGGACGCCACCTGCCGGCCATACCCATTGCGGCGGAGGGTGATATCGATGACACCGAAGCGCCTCTGGTCTGGACGACCGTCGAGCACGGTCTCGGCCAACAGAATCATTCCGGCGCAGGTTCCAAAGACGGGCAGCCCATCGGTGAGGGCGGCGGCCAAGGGGTCGAGAAGCCCTGACGACTCGAGCAGCATCGACAATGTGGTCGACTCCCCTCCCGGGAGAATGATGCCGGCCAGGGCCACCAGGTCTGCCGGCCCACTGACCAGGCGTCCGACCTCACCCAGGTCGGCCAGCGCGGCCATGTGCTCTCGAACATCACCCTGTAATGCCAATACGCCGATGGTCATCGGTCACCGTCCTGGCGCCGCCAGGCGCCGCAACTACCAACCACGCGCGGCTAGGCGGACATCGAGCGTATCGATCTCCTGACCCGCCATGGCGTCGCCCAGTCCGGTGGAGACCTTGGCCACCAGGTGGGCGTCCGCGTAGTGAGCCGTCGCCTCCACAATGGCCCGGGCCCGACGCTCCGGGTCGCTGCTCTTGAAGATCCCTGAGCCCACGAACACCGCTTCAGCGCCCAATTGCATGACCAGCGATGCATCAGCAGGGGTTGCGATTCCGCCGGCACAGAAGAGAGGAACGGGCAGCCGGCCGGACCCCGCAATCTCTTGCACCAGACCAATGGGAGCGGCCAGCTGCTTGGCCCATCCGTACAACTCGGCCGAATCAGCCTGGGTGATCCGACGAATGTCACCGAGGATCGCCCGGAGGTGGCGAACCGCTTCGACGATATTGCCCGTCCCGGCTTCTCCCTTGGAGCGGATGAGCGCGGCACCTTCGGAGATCCGACGAAGAGCCTCCCCGAGGTTGGTGGCGCCGCACACGAAGGGAACGTCGTAACTCCACTTGTCGATGTGATGGGCTTCGTCGGCCGGAGTCAGCACTTCACTCTCGTCCACATAGTCGACACCGAGGGCGGCCAGAACCTGTGCTTCGGCGAAATGGCCGATGCGGGCTTTGGCCATCACCGGCACCGTGACCGCGGCTTTGATCCCTTCGATCATGGCGGGGTCACTCATCCGGGCCACCCCTCCGTCGCGCCGGATATCCGCCGGCACCCGCTCCAACGCCATGACCGCCACCGCGCCCGAGTCCTCGGCCAGCTTGGCCTGTTCGGCATCGACGACATCCATCACCACCCCACCGCGAAGCATGTCGGCCAGGCCGCGTTTGACGGTGAATGTGCCGGTCGGACGGTTGCCCGTCGCCGACCGAGATTCAATCGGTGAGTCACCCATACCCCGATTGTACAGTCGCCGCCACAATGCCCGGCCAAAGTCCAGTGGGCCGAGAAGTCAGCCGAGCACGACCGAAAGCATCGAAATGGACCCTGCATCGATCCCGTCGACCGGAAAACGGATCTGGTCGTCCGGGGCGGCGGCGCCGAGTACATAGAGCAGGGGCAGATAGTGCTCTGGGGTGGGCACCGATTGGGCAGCGTCGAGTCCAAGTGCGGGTAGATCGACCAGGGATGATCCTTCACCGGAATCGATCCGGCGCCGGACCTCGGCTTCGAAGCGAACCGCCCAATCAAACGGCGACACCTCACCTCCGAGACGGGCAACGTGAAGGTTGTGCACCACGTTCCCGCTACCCAGTATGAGGACACCCTCGTCGCGCAACGTTCTCAGTGCCGTCCCGAGTCGGAGATGGGCCTCGGCCGTTTGCCGACGGTCGATACTGAGCTGCACCACCGGAATGTCTGCACCGGGATACAGGTGACGTAGTACCGACCACGTCCCGTGGTCCAGTCCCCATCGAGTGTCGGCTACCACCGGCGACGGTACCGCCCCTGAATGGTCGATCAGGTGTTGCACCCGGTGGGCCAATGCAGGTGACCCCGGTGCCGGGTAGGAGACGTCGAACAACTCCTGGGGAAAGCCTCCGAAGTCATGGATGGTGCGGGGATGGGCCATCTCGGTCACCGCAGTTCCGGCCACGTACCAATGGGCCGAAATCGCCAGCACCGCGGTCGGGCGGGGCAACTCCCGCCCCAACTCGGCCCAGGCATCGGCATACCTGTTTGGCTCGATGGCGTACATGGGATTTCCATGGCCGATGAACACCAGGGGCATCCGACCAGACGGCGCCGCTGACGGCGCCGTCTGGTCGGTGGGACCAGCCTCGCTCATGCCTGGTATACGGCCTCGGCTTCGATCTCGATGGTCACTTTCTTCGCTACCACCAGACCGCCAGCCTCCATCACGGCACCGAACGACACTTCGAAGTCGTCACGGTTGATCTCTGCGGTGGCGCTGAATCCGACCCGATGATTGCCGTAGGGATCCTTCACCACGCCTTCGAGGGAGGCGTCGAGCGTCACCGGCTTGGTGATTCCCCTGATCGTCAGATCGCCCGTCACCTTCCACTTGCCCTTTCCGGCCACCACGATGCCCGTACTGACGTAGGTCCAGGTCGGGTGATTCTCCACATCGAAGAAATCGTTGGACTTCAGATGATTGTTACGAGTCTCGTCGCGGGTGTCGATGCTGGTGGCATCGATCGTCACCTTCAACGCAGACTTGGTGGGATCTTCGGCCACCTGCAGGGTTCCGTCGAATGACGCAAAACGACCACGCACCTTGGAGACGGCCATATGCCTCACGGCGAAGCCGATCTGGGTGTGGGCCACGTCCAACGTATAGCTGCCCACTGCCGGCAGCTCCACCCCGTCTACCGTCCTGCTGGTTACTTCAGTATCTACAGCCATGTGAACCCTTCTTTCTTGTTTCCGTTCGCCCGAGGACTCGTCGTCACAGGTATTTGTTTGTACAAACAACTATAGCCCCTTCTAGTTGTTCCCGCAACATGTCTTCACTCTTTCGAGAAACCGGGGGTCAGCGACCACCGGTCGGTCCCCGACCCGACCTGATCGAGATCCGATCCGACCTGGACACCCCAGATCCGATCCGATCCGAGATCCGAGATGGGTCAACGATGGGAGGTGACTCTGACTTCAACTCCTCATACTTGTCTCTGCAATATTTGTCCCACTAACTACTTGTCAAATCCCGGTAGCATGTGACCATGACGGCAGAACTGGCGGGGGCCGACGAGCGGCTGACCACGATGGGGCTCCTCTTCGAGTCCACGACCGGACTGGGTCGGATCTTCGAACCGCAACTTTCTGCCGACAGCGGCCTCTCTCGCCAGTCATTCGATGTCCTCGTACGGCTGGCCCGGACCCCCGAGCACCGACTCCGGATGAGTGAACTGGCGTCGCAAACGTCTCTCACTCCAAGCGGGCTCACGCGTTCTGTGGATCGGCTCGAGGAATCCGGCATGGTGTCACGGGAGTCATGCCCGGACGATCGGCGGGGGGCATTCGCAGTGCTCTCCGAGCGTGGGCGGGTGGTGATGGATGATGCCATCCCTCTCCACATCGCCCATATCGACGAGGTGCTGGACGGAGTCCTCACCCCCTCAGAAGAGCGAACCCTGTCCTCGTTGCTTCGGAAGATCCGCGATCACGTCCACACCGTGGAACAACCTGGCGGACCGGGCGACTGAGAGCACCGAATCGGGGGATTGGGGCATCCCGACCCCCGCCGGTCGGATCGAGGACCTTCCGCCCGGTGACCGGTCAGAGCAGCGCGAGAGCTGCCGCCCGTACTCCGGCATCATCGAGCTCACCCTCCACCACGCCTTCGCTGGTCGCTCCGGCCATCGGGTTGATCCAGAGCCATCGGGTGAGAGAGGAGATCCGTCCGTCCCCGGGGGGCCAGGGCGTGGAGCTTCCCGTCGATTCCGCCATCGTGCGAAGGGCAGACCCGAGGCCGGTCGGATAGCGGACCACTCCGACCGCCCGTTGGTCGGCCGAGAATTCCCGACCATGGCCCACCAGGGCGTGCACCATCGCCGCACCCGACGAAGAAACGAGGGCGAGAGGGGCAACCACCGCCACGGCAATTTCCGAGCGCACCGTGTCCTGTCGCTTGATGTGTACGAGTTCCTGGGCCACCACGCCCTCGAGTTCGACCAGGCTCAGGCTCTCGTCGAGCCCCGACGTCACAATCAACGACGCCCGCCGAGGATCGCGGCCTATCGCCAACGCGTTGAGCACCGGGCTGTCGACCACCAGCAATGCCGGTCGGGGTAGACCCATCGTGGCGCACAGCCCGTCCACCACGTTGTGAAGTCGCGGGCGCTCCTCTTCATTGGACGGACTGGCGCCGATGGCACGCACGACCATTCCCGGAGCCGTTCGCCAGATCCACCCTGCAATCACCAAGGTGACGACTACGAACACCCCGGCCCCGACCAAGGGAAGACCCAGCAGTACCACGATGAGGCCGACGATCCCGCCGATCACCAGAGCCGGAATTGTGCACGCCAACGCTGCCCAACGGCGATTGGCGGAAATCGCCTGTCTCTCCTCGGCGTTCTCGGCGCTCTCCGCGGTGCGGACCACCGCAGGCGCAGGATGCCGGGCCCTGTCGGTGTCCGGACGCGAGGATGCCGGGTTCCGTGCCGATTGCTTCGATCCATGGCCGTGACCTCCCCGGTTGCTTCCCTGAGGCCGTCCCTGGGGAGCCCGGCGCCGGTTTCCAGATTGCGAGCGCGGCCGATCGCCGCCGGGCATTCCCGCTCCGCCGCCACTGTTTGTTCGGTTTGGATTCCTGTTCCGGTTGCGACTCCCTCCCCCGGAACCTCCACTACTGCTCCCACCCTGGGACCGGGTAGGAGTCGCCGTTCGACGTTCCGGAATGCCGAGGTTCGACGAATCGGACGAACTCGGCACCAACGCGGAAGGGAACTGGGGAGGCAGGCTCATAACCAGTGCAGTGTACGGCTGCTTACCGAGTGGGTCGGACAGTTACCGACCGATAGAGCGTCTCGTACCGCTCAACCAGGCGCTTCATCGACCAACCCTCGGCTCTCGCCGATGCCGCCGCCAGCCGGTCGGGCCGCGGATCGAGTGCCCCTCCGGTCCCTCCGTCCTCACCGGGTGCCAGTGCGGATGCCAGTGCATCGGCCAGTGCGAGACGATCGCCGGGTGGTACCAAGACCGCGTCGGCCCCCACTGCATCTCGATAGCCTTCGATATCGCTGGCCACCACCAGGGTGCGAGCCGCCATGGCCTCGAGGAGCACCATCCCGAACGACTCTCCCCCCAGAGAGGGGGCGCACAGCACGTCGGCGGCGGCCAGCCTTTTCACCTTCTCCTCCTCGGAAAGGACCCCGAGCCAGTGCACGGTCGGCGACTCGGGGTACAAGCGGCGCAGCCACTCGGTCTCGGGTCCGTTGCCGGCAATCCATAAGATCGGGCTGCCGACGGAGGTGGGATCGACGGAAGTGGCACCAAGGGCACCCATTCTGCGCCCTGTTGCCTCGGAACCGGTCAGGATCCCGAACCCGTCGAGCAGGACGCGCAACCCTTTGCGCTCTTCGTGCCGCCCGAGGAACAAGATCGTGGGTCCTTCTTTGGGCCACCGTTCAGCGTCCCGGAAACGGTCGATCTCCACGCCGTTGAACAGCACCTCGTACTCGCCCCCTATCGCCTCCACCACCGTCTCGCGAGCCGCTTCCGACACCGCACATCGGATCGCGAACCGTCGGGCCGCCAGCTTGGCCACCGGCCGGAGCGCCGAATAGAAGAAGCTGCCGCCGCTCCGGTGGAAGGTTGCCACCAATGGCGGGATGTCGTGAGCCACCAGTAGGCCGTAGGGCAGCCCGGGTGAAAACGGCTCGTGTACATGAACGACGTCAAATCGTCCCAACTGGAGAGCGCTCACTGCGTGGGCGACCGCCCTGGGGGACACTGACACCGGGGCCCGGGACCCGTTTGACGGGAGTGGCACGGACCGCCCCGATACCACCAGGTTGATGTCGTCGGGAGCGTCGGCCACGTTGTCAATAGGAGCGAACACGGTGACTTGGTGCCCACGCTCGTCAAGGACCCGGGACAGGCCCACCACCTGCCCTTGGACGCCACCTGGGCGGGACAGGCTATAGGGGCAGACCAGGGCGATGCGGAGTGTCGGAGCTTGCTCCCCTCCCCTCATGGCGTTGTCGTCGGGCGGTCGACCGGCCACAGGGGTTGGAAGACATGCCACTGCTCGGGCGCCTGACGAATCAAGCCTTCGAAACGGGTGGCGATCTCCTGGGTGATGCGTTGCACGTCGGATCGGAAGGTACCGGTCCGTTGGGTGTCGATGGGAGGCTGCACCAGAGCGAGATGGCTTCGCCCCGGGCCGCTGTAGACGGCGGCGGTAAGGAGCGTGGCCCCTGTCCGCAGTGCCACGGTGGCCGGCCCGGCGGGCATGGTGGTGATTTCACCAAAAAACTTCACCTCAATGCCATTCTCCGTCAGGTCACGATCACAAAGGAGCCCGACCAGACCCCCTTGGCGCAGGGTGCGCAGAACGGCCCCACCCGAGTCGGGGCCAAGAGGCACGACCGTAATGCCCATGGCAGCACGTTGGGCTACGAAGTAATCGAACAACTCCGGGGGTTCGATCCGTTCTGCCACCGCGGTCATCGGAAAGCCCTTGGCCGCGATGAGCGCCCCGCCGTACTCCCAACTGCCGACGTGGGGCAGGGCAATGACCACACCGCGACCTGCCGCCATTCCGTCCACCAAATGTTCGAACCCCTCGGTGACAAACCGCTGCACCACCTCGGCCATCGGAGTACTCGCCAGCCGTGCCCCTTCCACCCAGTACCGGGCATAGGCACGGAACGCCCGTTTCGCCCACCGATTGAGGGATGCCTCGTCCACGTCTCCACCGAGGACCCGCCGGAGGTTGCGGGTGACCATGTCGCGGTGGTCGCGGCGCACAGAGAACATGACATCGCCGATGGCCGCCGCCGCCGCCAACGCTACCGGTTCGGGAAGCGCACTCAGGGCGCGGCCCAGGTTCGAATAGAGATGGAAGACCACCCGGCCCTTGTTCACCGTTTCCTACCCCGAACCTGTCAGTTTACGAGGAAGGTTCAGCTACTCCGCCGGGCGGCGGCACGGTGGCGAATGCCCTGCCCTGCATGCCGTGCCCGCCACGTGCGACCCGACCGGCTGGACAGTTCACCCTGACGACGAGCCCGCCAACGGGATGGGGATCCGCTGTCCCGGTGGCGTTCGCCGCGCATAGCAGTGCGGGTCCGACGCGGGCGACGCACAGCCGGCACCGACACAGGTGCTTCGGCCAGACGCCACACCTTGGCGAAGCGACCAATGGCGGTGACCATGGTGAGGGCGAGCATCACCCACAGCACGGGGACCAGAAATGAAGCGGACAGGAGGCCGATGGCCAAGAGAATCATTCGCTCGGCCCGCTCCATCAGCCCACCCTTGGCCGGGATTCCCAACGATTCCGCCTTAGCCCTCTGATAGGAGACGAGCGAGGTGGCGCCGAGCACGGCGAACGGAAGGAGCACCAGGTGCCCGGGATGGGTGGATACCAGATACCAGGCCACACCGGCCAGGAGCAACGCGTCCGCCACCCGGTCGGTGACCGAGTCGAAGAAGGCGCCGCGGACCGAGGAGGTCCCCGACGCCTTGGCCACCGGACCATCCAGAAGGTCGTGAAGCCCGGTGAGGATAATCAGCAAAATACCCAGGTGGAGGTGGCCCGTGCCTATCGCCACCGCGGCGGCGGTCGCTGAGAGCAGACCTGTCGCCGTCAGAACGTCGGCAGTGACACCTAGCTGCTGTAGCTTGCGACCAGCCGGACCGGTTCCCCGGTCAACGGTGTCGCGCCAGCGGCCGTCGAACATGGCATTTCCTCCAGAGGTTTCTTTAAACCTTACCATCTGCTTGCTCTAGTCGCGCGAATGGCATGTTCCAAGGTCCGACGCAAGCCATCAGGCGGGCCAAACACCCTGGAGCCTTGCCCAGCTGTCGGCCAAGGTTTCAGGCAGGACCCGGGCGCCGGCCACCGCCGTCATGAAGTTGGTATCCCCCACCCATCGTGGCACTGCGTGCAGATGGAGATGGCGTGGAATGCCTGCTCCGGCGGCCCGACCGAGGTTGGCCCCGATATTGACCCCCTCGGGAACGTAGGCGGCCTCGAGTGCGGCCACCCCGGCCCGAAGTGTCCCCCACAATTCGATGCCTTCGGCTTCGGTGAGATCAGCCATCGACCGGACGTGTCGGGATGGCATGACCAGCAGATGACCACTGGAGTAGGGGTAGGCGTTGAGGACCGCGAAGGTGGTCTTCCCTCGCCAGAGCACGCAGTTCCCGTCCGAGGGGGGCCCGCTGGCCTCGATCCGGCAGAACACGCATCCGTTCGGATCATCGAGCAGGTGATCGACGAGCTTGCCCAGCTCTGTTTCGGTGCCCCGGTCGGCGTCACTGGGAATGGAGGATACGTACTCGGTGCGCCATCCGGCCCACAGATGCTCGAGACTCACGACCCGCCGCCTGGGACCGCGCCGGCCCCCTCGGGTGATCCTCGCTCGGCGATCTCTGTAGTCAGACCATCGACGAACGACTCCATGAGAACCCCTCGTTCGGGTTGCTTTGATCCGCGCCGGTTCACCCCCACTGAACCGCCGGCCACGTCGTCGTCCCCGACGACCAGGATGTAAGGAACCTTGGTCATCTTGGCGCGGCGGATCCTTGCCCCCAACGGTTCGTCGGCCCCGTCCAACGACACTCGGATACCGAGGGAGCGAAGCCGGTCCTCCACTGCGTCGGCGTACGCTTGGTGGGCATCGCTCAACGGGAGCACCCGTACTTGTTCAGGTGACAACCAGGTGGGCAGGGCACCGGCGTAGTGCTCGAGGAGAATGGCGAAGAATCGTTCCACCGAACCAAACAGCGCACGATGGATCATGATCGGCCGGTGCCGCCCGTTGTCGGTGCCGACGTACTCCATGTCGAAGCGTTGCGGTAACTGGAAGTCGAGTTGGATGGTGGACATCTGGTGGGTCCGACCGATGGCGTCGCGGGCCTGCACGGAGATCTTCGGTCCATAGAACGCACCGCCGCCCTCGTCGAGGACCAGGTCCAAGTCCATCTTCTCGGCGGTGGAACGAAGGGCGTCGGTGGCCTCGTCCCACTCCTCCTGGGTGCCGACCGCCTTCCCCTCTGGCCGGGTCGACAACTCGAGGAAGAAGTCCTCGAGGCCGAAGTCGCGGAGCAGGGACAACACGAAGGTGAGGGTGGTGAACAGCTCGGACGGCATCTGTTCGCGGGTGCAGAAGATGTGGGCATCGTCCTGGGTCATCCCGCGGACCCGGGTCAACCCGTGCACCACCCCGGACTTCTCATAGCGGTAGACCGACCCGAACTCGAACATCCGGATCGGTAGTTCACGGTACGACCGCTGTCGGCTCTTGAAGATCAGGATGTGAAATGGGCAGTTCATCGGCTTCAGGTAGTACTGCTGCCCGCCATCGAGTTCCATCGGAGGGAAGATGCCGTCGACGAACCAGCTGAGATGTCCCGACGTCTCGAACAGTTCGGCTTTGGAGATGTGGGGGGTGTTGACGAACTCGTAGCCGGCCACCACGTGCTGTGTGCGCGAGTACTCCTCCATCAGCCGGCGCACCGTCCCACCTTTCGGGTGGAACACGGGCAGACCCGAGCCGATCTCCTCGGGAAACGAAAACAGGTCGAGCTCAGCTCCGAGTTTTCGGTGGTCGCGTCGTTCCGCCTCTTTCAGGCGATGAAGATATGCAGCCAGCGCCTTCTCCGATTCCCACGCGGTTCCGTAGATCCGCTGCAGCTGTTGGCGCTTCTCATCGCCCCGCCAATACGCTCCTGCCACCCGCATCAGGGTAAAGAAGCCCAAACGACCGGTAGACGGGACGTGGGGACCCCGGCACAGGTCGGTAAACACCGACGAGTTCCAGTAGGTGGACACCTCGGCGGCGCTCTCATCCCCGGGAGCGGCGTCGATTTCATTGGCCCCGGCCCCGACCGCTTCGATGATCTCGCGCTTGAACGGTTGGTCCTCGAAGAGGGACAGACCCTCTTGGATGCTGTGCTCGTGCCTGACGAACGGCTGATCCTCCTCCATGATCTCGCGCATGGTGGCCTCGATCCGTCCGAGGTCGTCGTCGCTGAAGTGGGCTCCGCCCGGTAGTTCGAAGTCGTAATAGAAGCCGTCCTCGATGACCGGCCCGATGGCGAAATAGGCACCGGGCCATAGGCGCAACACCGCTTGGGCCAGCACGTGAGCCGTGGAGTGGCGGATCACATTCCGACCCGCATCCGATTCCGCGGTCACCACCGAAACCGTGGAGCCGTCGGGAATCTCGGCCGAGAGGTCCACCTCAGTACCATCGACGGTGGCTGCCACCGCCGCCTTGGCCAGGCGGGGTCCGATCGATTCCGCCAGGTGGAGGGCCGTGGTCCCTTCGACCAGCTCCCTGGTCGATCCATCAGGAAGCCGGACAGTGACAACGCCTGCCATGGGATTACCTCTCTGCTCGGTGGTACATTTCCCCGCCACAATCCGAGCCGGGGGATCTACAGCGTAACGCCTAGGAGCGCCGCCCCTCCGGCCACGCCACGACCGGCGCGAGCCTCGTCGTCGAGGGCCCGGAGCGCCCCAGGGGCGTCGAGGTCGTCATCGAGGAAGCCACGGACCATCTCGAGTCCGGCTTCGCCTGTTCGATCAGCCGGGGCACTGGCGGCCCGCCACCTCTCCAACCGGTCAGCGGCGGCGGGCATGTCACCGGGCGTCCACTCCCAGTCGGTCCGGTAGTGGTGGCCGAGGAGGGCGACCCGGACGGCGGCCGGTTCCCACTTCGTGAGCAGGTCTCCCACGAAGACCAGGTTCCCGAGCGATTTCGACATCTTGGTTCCGTCCAGGCCTACCAATCCAACATGCAGCCAGTGCCGTACGAATGGACGACCGGTCACCGACTCCGACTGGGCGGTCTCGCATTCGTGGTGGGGGAAGATCAGATCGCGACCGCCTCCGTGCACGTCGATCGTCTCCCCCAGTTCCCGGAGCGCCAGTGCGGAGCACTCGATGTGCCAGCCGGGTCGACCCGGCCCCCAGCGAGACTCCCACGACGGCTCATCGGGAAGCGCGGGCTGCCACAGGATGAAGTCGAGGGGGTGCCGTTTGTTGGGATCGTCGGGGTTGCCCCCGTTTTCGGCGGCCAGCGACAGCATGGTCTGCTTGTCGAGATGGCTCACCTTTCCGAATTCGGAGAACGTCGTGACGTCGAAGTACACCGCCCCCCCGGCCTGGTAGGCGTGACCGGAGTCGAGTACGGATCCCATCAGGGTCAAGATGTCGGCGATGGCGGAGGTGGCCCGGGGCTCCGACCAGGCAGGGATCAGGCCCAAGGAGCCCATGTCGGCATCGAACTGGGCAATCTGTTCGGCGGCCAGATCGAGATAGTGGACACCCAGTTCCCGGGCCTTGCGCAAAATGTCGTCATCGACGTCGGTGACGTTGCGGACACAGCGGGTCTCGTGGCCCAGGTCGCGCAGACGCCGCTGGAGCACGTCAAATGTCAGATAGACCTGAGCATGGCCGAGGTGAGCGGCGTCATAGGGGGTGATCCCACATGAATACAGGGTGACCACCGGTCCCACATCAAGTGGTGCCACCTCGCCCCGGGCGGAGTCGTACAGTCGGATCACAGGTCGACTGTACGACTCAATGTTCCCCATAGCCGGCCAGGCGCACGGTCGAATGCACCTTGTGACGGATGTTCACCGTGATCAGGACGGCGGTGAATGCCTCGATGGGAGCGGCCTGCGACAAGGTGCCGGCGTCCACGCCGCATAGCCCATCGATACGGTCGACCAGTGCCTTTGTGACTAAGGAGGCCTCACGGTGATCCGAACAGACAAGGACATCTGCCACCAGTGGTGTCGTCAGCTTCTCCATCTCCGAGGCCGGAAGGTGATGAAACGAAGCGGCTACCAACGACCCGGGTAACGCCGCCTGAATCGAAGCCGCCACCGACCCGCGAGGTGGTACCAGGGCCAGGAATTCCCGACCTTCCTTGATGAGGGCGTTGGCCATCGACACCACGACCTTGCCGGCCAGCACGGCAGCCAGGGGTTTCACGGTGGGTACGGCTCCATCCCACGGCGTGGCCACCACCACCACGTCGCTGGCGGCCGTCTCCTCGTTCGATGCGCCCTCGACCGCGAGGTCATGGTCGGGCCATCCCCGGATCAATTGTTCGGCCACGGCGGACGCCCGGTCCGCGTCACGTGATCCGATGACGACCTGAGCGCCGCTGGCAGCCAAACGCACCGCCAAGCCGCGACCGGCGGGTCCCGTACCTCCGAGTATTCCCACACGCATGGTCCTTACCTTTGCACATGCAACCGATACTCCGGCACTGTCGGCGGACGATAACCTAACCGTCCCATGGGACTGCTCGACGGAAAACGAATCCTGGTGACCGGTGTACTGACTGACGCGTCGCTCGCTTTCGCGGTGGCTCGCAACGCCCAGAACGAGGGCGCCGAGGTGATCCTGAGCGGTGCCGGGCGGGGTCTCTCACTCACCCGACGCACGGCTCGGAAACTGGCGGTCGAGGCCGACGTGCTCGAGATCGACGTCACCGAGCCCGAGCAATTGGCCGAAGCGGCCGCTGTCCTTGCCACCAAGTGGGACCGCCTCGACGGGATTCTCCATGCCATCGGTTACGCACCGCCGGAATGTCTCGGCGGGGACATCTTTCAAGCGCAGTGGGAACAGGTACAGGTCGCTCTTCATGTTTCCACCTATTCCTTGAAGGCATTGGCCGAGGCGTTTCGTCCCTTGCTCATTGCCGCCGGGGAGGGAGACCGACCGGGCGCATCCATCGTCGGGCTCGACTTCGACGCCACGGTGGCGTGGCCCGCGTACGACTGGATGGGTGTTTCCAAGGCGGCACTGGAGTCCCTCTCGCGCTACCTGGCCCGCGACCTCGGCCCCGACAAGGTTCGGGTGAACCTGGTCGCCGCCGGGCCGGTCAAGACACTGGCCGCCAAGTCGATTCCGGGATTCAGCACCTTCGAGGACACCTGGGCCGAGCGGGCCCCTCTCGGTTGGAACGTGCTCGACGCCGACGTGGTGGCCCGCGCCTGTGTCGCCCTCCTGTCCGATCTCTTTCCCATGACCACTGGGGAGATGGTTCACGTCGACGGAGGCGTGCACGCCATCGGCGCCTGAGCTTCCCACCGGCCGAGCGCCGATCCCATCCCAAGGAGACCACCCACCATGCCTTCCCCTGACCAACTCCGCAGCCGGATCACCGACTACGTCGAGGCCGTCAACTCGCGCGATGCCAAGGCCATCGCCGCGCTGTTCACCGAAGATGCACGGCAGGCCGACCCTGTCTCCAACCCGCCCAACATCGGTCGGGCCGCCATTACCGCATTCTTCGAGACCAGCATCGGGGGAAGCGAATCGTGGACCTTCACGGCCAAGGCAGTCCACACCTGTGCGAACAAGGTGGCCATCGATTTCGAGATCGCCCTGGTCACCGGGGGTGCCTCCATGACCATCGACGGTATCGAGGTCTTTGACGTCAACGAAGACGGCCTGTTCATCTCGGTCGACGCCTACTGGGACGAATCCGACCTGAGTTTCGGTTAAAGCTCGGAACCCGGCTCCCCACCGGTAGGCGCGAGAGCGCGATCCTTACCGGCGGTACCATGCGTCCGAGATGGAAACCGTCGACTCGAAGGTGAGCAGCTCGTTGCCCGTGCCTGATGCCGCCGTCGCAGACTCGGGTGCTATGCCGGCTCGCCCGCCCGGAATAGTGACGGTTGTCGGGTTGATGGGCCAATCCCGACAGACCGTCGGTGATGAAGGCCGCGCCGCCCTGGCCTCGGCCGAGTTGGTCCTGGGCGGGCGCCGAGAGCTCGAGAGCCTCCAAGGTTTGGCCTTCGGCGCCCAGTCCGGAACTTCCGGTCAGGACATACCAACTGTCGAGATCGGGGATGACGCCGACGATGCGTGCCGCCGGGCTGCATCAGCATCCCGCGACGGCGTGGCGGTCTGCATGGTGGTATCAGGTGACCCCGGCTTCTTCGGCATTGTGGCTTCCCTGGTGCGGGTGGTCGACCGGCGGTGCTTGCGGATCCTTCCGGCTCCATCGTCGGTGTCCTTGGCCTTCGCCCGGTTGGCCCTGCCGTGGGAGGACGCCGCGGTGGTGTGCCCCCAGGGTGGGCGGCTGAGCGACTCGATACGGGCCATCCGCTTGGCCCGGAAGGCCGCCGTCCTCACCTCTCCGGCTTCACCCCCCGAGGCGGTGGGCCAATCCCTGGTGGCGGCGCGTGCGGCCGTGGACATGGTGGCGGTCTGCAGCCGCCTCGGTCAACCCGATGAATCGGTCACCGTGGTCGGTCTCCACGAGTTGGCCACCGGTACTTGGGATCCCTTCTCGGTGGTGGTTCTCGTCGGGCCGGCCGGCCGGCCCATCGCCGGATGGGGAGGAGTCGAATCCAGTACCAAACCACTGGCCTGGGGTCTCCCCGACAATGCCTACGCCCATGGCGACGGACTGGTCACCGAGGCGGAAGTCCGAGCGGTGGCGTTGGGCAAACTGGCATTGCCTGCCGCCGGCGTGTTGTGGGATGTGGGAGCAGGAAGCGGAAGTGTGGCCGTCGAAGCCGCCGTCCTGTGTCCTGGGAACACCATCTTTGCCATCGAGGAGCGAGATGCGGACGTGATGCGTATCACCGCCAACGCGGCCAGTTTCGGTGCTGACGTCCGGGTCGTCCGCGGCCATGCCCCTGAGGCATGCGAAGGACTCCCCGACCCGGACCGGGTGTTCGTCGGTGGTGGCGGGCTGGACGTCCTCGACTCGGCCCTGGCGCGACTGCGCCCGGCAGGGCGCATCGTCGCCACCTTCTCGGCTCTCGATCGGGCCACCGGAGCGGCCGAACGATTGGGCAATCTCATCCAGATCTCGACCAGCCGTGGTCATCCCTCTCCCGATGGCAGTTGGCGGCTGGCCGGCGCCGACCCGGTCTTCTTGGCCTGGGGACCCGAAAGCCATGAGCACAGGGTGGCAAACGACTAGCGCCGGGCTTCTCCGAGCCGGCTGGGCCGAGCCGCGGCGACCGGGCCGCTACAGCTGCATGGACTTCACCTCGAGGAACTCCTCTAAGCCGAAGCTGCCGTACTCCCGTCCGTTGCCCGACTGTTTGTAACCACCGAAGGGGGCCAGCGGATTGAATCCACCGCCATTCACTTCGACCTGGCCGGTCCTGAGCTGACGGGCAACCGCCTTGGCCCGCTCCGGGTCACCTGACCACACACCCCCGGCCAACCCGTACTCGGAGTCGTTGGCGATGTCGATGGCCTCTTCCTCGGTGTCGTAGGGGATGATCGAGAGCACGGGTCCGAAGATCTCGTCCCGGGCGATGGTCATGTCCCGGGTCACATCGCTGAACACGGTCGGCCGAATGAAGAATCCCGCCGAAAGACCCTCGGGTGCCTCCACGCCACCGGTAAGGAGGGTTGCCCCCTCCCCCACCCCCTTGTCGATGAAGTTACGAACCCGATCGCGCTGAGCCCCGGATACCAAGGGTCCAAGCCGGCTGGATGATTCGAACGGGTCACCGGGCGTAAACGCCTCGGCGGCCGCCACGGCCAGATCCTCCACCTCGGACAAGCGCTCCCGGGGAACCAGCATTCGGGTCAACGCGCTGCAGGTCTGTCCCGAGTTGAGGTAGCACTTCGCAACTCCGTCAGGAACGGCCTTGGCCAGATCCGCATCGTCGAGGATGACGTTGGCCGACTTTCCGCCCAGCTCGAGGGTCACCCGCTTGACGGTGCCCGATGCCACCTCAGAGACCCGCTTTCCCGCCCGGGTGGAGCCGGTGAACGACACCATGTCCACGTCGGCGTGAGCGGCGATGGCTTCGCCCACCACCGGCCCGACACCGGTCACCAGGTTGAAGACTCCGGCAGGAAGGCCAATCTCTTCGAACACCTCGGCCAACACAAATGCATTCAGGGGGGCCACCTCGCTGGGCTTCAGCACCACCGTGCAACCGGCGGCCAGCGCCGGTGCCACCTTGGCGGCGATCTGATGCAACGGGTAGTTCCACGGCGTGATGGCGCCGACCACGCCAATCGGCTCGCGCACAATCAGAGAGTTGCCGACCGTCTCCTCCCAGGCGAAGTCAGCGGCAACCTGGGCCATGGAGCCGAACGTCGTCATCGGCAGGCCCACCTGCACCAACTGCGAGAGCATCAACGGCATGCCCACCTCGTGGGTAATGAGGTGGGCAAGGTCGTCCATCCGGGTGGCCAACGCTTGCGAGACTTGGGTCAACAGTTCGGTCCGCTTCTCCACTGGCGTGGCCGACCAGGCCGGGAACGCCGCCCGTGCGGCCGCCACGGCCAGATCGACATCCTTGGTCGATCCCTCGGGGATGGACCCCATCACCTCTTCGGTGGTCGAGTCGATGACATCGATGGTGCCGGTTCCGGTGGAGGGCACCCACTCCCCTCCTATGTACAAGCGGTCACGGACAATCGGTTGCGAAGCTCCCATGGTGATCCCCCTACTAGAAGTGATGTCTCCTCAGCTTACGCGTGTGGGCCATGGGATATTTCGGCCCCGGGGCCCGTCGGCCCACATTGCATAGGAGACACTATATATGTAGTCTCCGGTATGTATCCGCTCCGCCCGGGGCGAGCAGGGGAGCGGAATGACCCAAACCCAAGGGGAGCGGAAGGCAGAGACCCGAGCGCGCTTGTTGGCCGCCGGGGCCGACCTGTTCGCCGACCGCGGGATCGACGCGGTATCGGTAGACGCCGTCGCCGAGGCGGCGGGCCGAACCTCGGGTGCCGTCTACGCCCACTTCGGCAGTAAGCAGGGTCTCCTCCTGGCCGTGCTCGACGCGTGGAAGCAGTCGGTCCTCACGGTTCTGTTCGCCGAAGTCGCCATGAGCGACTCCCCCCTCGGGCAGCTGGCTGCCGTATGGGACAACATCGGCAACAATCCCGACACCGACTCGGATCGTTGGTCCCTCCTCGAACACGAGCTTTGGCAACGGGCCGCCCGCGACCCCGAGGTGGCCGACGCTCTGCGGGTCCGAAGCGTCGAGTCCCGCGGCCGGAGCGCCCGCGAGCTCACGCGATGGGCGTCGACGATGAGCGTGCAGCCGGTCGCCGATCCAGACGATCTGGCCACGCTGGTCAAGGCACTCCTCACCGGTCTGGAGATGCAACGGCGAATCGAACCCGACTCGGTCAACTGCGACCTTGCCGTCAGAGGGCTGGCGGCGTTGATGGGAATGCCACCGGTGCCGGAGATTCCGATCGAACCACATCACCGCGTCAACACAACACCATCACTCACGACACACCCGCCTAGAGAGAGGTAGCCGAACCACCATGAACACCGAGATCAGCCGAAAGCTGGGCATCGAATTTCCGATCTTCGCATTCACCCACTGTCGCGACGTCGTGGCTGCCGTCTCCAACGCCGGGGGGATCGGCGTGCTCGGCGCCATCGGCTTCACTCCCGAGCAACTCGAGGTGGAGCTCACGTGGATCGACGAGCACATCGGTGACCATCCTTACGGTGTCGACATCGTGATCCCGGCCAAGTACGAGGGCATGGACGAAATGGATCCGGACAAGCTCGAAGCTCAGATCCGTGGTCTGATCCCGGCTGGACACCGAGAATTCGCCCTCAAAATCCTGGCCGATCACCACGTGCCCGAAATCCCCGAGGATGAACGCCAAAGCAACGGCATGATCGGATGGACCGCGGCTCATGCGGCCGGATTGATCGAAGTGGCGCTTCGCCATCCGCAGGTGCGCCTCATCGCCAATGCCCTGGGCACACCCCCGGCCGACGTCATCGAAAAAGTCCAAGGAGCGGGTCTGATGATCGGTGCCCTGGCCGGGTCGGTCAAGCACGCTCTCAACCACAAGGCCGCCGGACTCGACTTCATCGTCTGTCAAGGATCCGAGGGTGGCGGCCACACCGGCGATGTCGGGAGCATCGTGTTGTGGCCCGAGGTCATCGACGCGGTGTCACCCATCCCCGTCCTGGCGGCCGGCGGTGTCGGCAGCGGGAGGCAGATGGCCGCGGCGTTGGCCCTCGGGGCCCAGGGCGTCTGGTCCGGCACCTTGTGGTTGACGGTGGAGGAAGCCGACATCCCCCCCAAACAAATGGAAACCTACCTGGCCGCCACCAGCCGGGATACCGTGCGTTCCCGCTCCTTCACCGGCAAGCCATGCCGGATGCTCAAGAACGATTGGACCGACGCGTGGGAGGCGGAAGAGACCCCGGACCCGTTGCCCATGCCGCTGCAGATGATGGTGGCCATCGAAGCCGTTTCCCGCGGTCACCGGTATCCCGAGCAGGCCCGCGACGTGAATTTCAATCCCTGCGGCCAGGTCATCGGACGAGCCACCGTCGTGCGCAAAGCCAGGGACGTGGTCTTCAGTATGGTCGAGGAGTACATCGAAGCGACGGACCGCATGCAAGCGGTTGTCACCGTCTGACTCCCAAGCCGTTGGCAGCTCACCCTAACCTGTACGATGCGGAGGAAATGGGCCCCCGACAACGGGGTTGACGGGGGAAGGGGGTCACCGATGGCGACATTGCATGGATTTCCGATCCTGGTGGCCGGGCGGCGCTGGTGTGTGGTCGAGATGCCTGACTGCTGGGCGATCATGGATGGTCTCGACACCGTTCCTCAGGCCGCATTCCGATTTCCGAAGGATGACTCCGGTTGGCGAGACGCGGTCACACAACTCCAACGCACCGATGCTCCGACCCCGACCAACCGATCCATTGCTCCCGTCGCCACCGAGCCTCGTCTGCGGCAAGGTCGTCGACAGTTCTCACTGGCCCGGTTCGGGATCTTCTTCAGCTCGATCATCCTCGGAGCATCGGCTTGGTTGCCCTGGGCGATCATCAAGGGCTCGGAGACTGGCGGCGGCAACCCCTTGGACCTGCGCGGTGATCTGTTCAAGGTCCTGTTCCACGGATGGCGCAGCCATGTCGCATGGATCCTGGTCGGGTTGGCGGTCGTCTGCGCCCTTCAGGCATTGGTTCTCCCGTTCACCCGCATCACGCTGATTTCGACGGTGATCGGACTGGTAACCCTGGTGCCGGTAATCATCGGTATCACCCAGATCCACACGTTCACCGGCCCGGACCTCTCCCATCCCATGGTGTCGCTCGGGTACGGGGTCTTCGTGGCGGTCGGTGGGTGCCTCCTGCTCATCATGGCGTGGGCGGTGTTCCCCGCCAGGTCGAGACGGCATCGGCAGAGCCCGGTCGGCATTCACCTCGAGGATGGCGGAACCGTCCGGTCGGGCACAGTCATGGAAGGTCTGACCCTCACCATGCCGGCTCCACCATCCAGGCCGAACCGGGATACCGCCGACTTGGGTGGCCTCCCCTCGCTGAGCGCAGCCATGGACCAACTGGCCCGGCACGATCAACCCGTGGCGGTGGCACCACCGGCGCCGGAACCACCGGAGGCCTATCCCGCCGGGTGGTTTGCCGATGACGCCGACCCGGCCCTGCTCCGTTACTGGGACGGCACCCAGTGGACCGAGCACACCTACCCTTCGAATCCCGATCAGTGAGTCGTATCCCTAATTCCCTCGCAGCGCGGTGGCCTCGAACCCGCTCGTGGGATCGTCCAGGGGAACCACCATCGACGGCTTGAGCGGACGATGGTTCTCTGTGACTTGACGGACAACTGTGCCCCAGGCCCCGAAGCCGACGGCGTGCCGGGCAAAGTCCATCGGTCCCTCGGTGACCTTTACCTCCACCACCCCCGTTCCCCCCATAGCGATGGCTGAAGACTGCATGCGTTCCATGGCCGATTCGCGGGCGGCATACATTGCTTCGGTGAAGTTGGTGAGCTCGACGTTCTGAGACTTCTGTTGCATGGCCACCCCGATGGATCGACGGGGTGCGTAGACGAAGCTGGCGCCGACCGCCAGGCCCAAGGGTTGCCACCCCGACACGTGCAACAGGGTGAAGTCACGGGCAGAGAGATCCGAGACGAATACGTGGGCTGCATCCACTCGTTTGGCTCCGACCGGTCGCACCGCGGTGCCGAGCAACGTCACGTCAACATGGTGGCGATGGATCGAACGGTCGACCTGTACTCCGACCACACCGTGACCCCCGGCCTTGGCGCACTCGCGGTGGATGCGGTCAATGGCCCCCTCAAACGCACGGGCATAGGCGGCGGACGCTGACGTGATCTCCCCCTGGCCCCAGTTCCAGACGCCCATGGGGACCGAATACAGGGAGACCCCACAGACCAGCTCAATCGGCTCCCATCCGACGGAGTGCAGAATCAATTCTTCGTCGATGGAGAGGTCCGAGGTCATCGAGTGCACCTTGGAAGGTTGCGGGTCGTGCAACGTGTCAACCGCCCGCCGCAGTTCGGCCCTGATGTCAACCGGGGTCGGAGGTGGGCCCCCGAGCTGTCCGCTGATGCTCACGACAGCCTCACCGTGGGATGGGGAACTGGCATCGGATCGAAGTCCTTGAACCGTCTGACCCGGTTGCCCCGCAGAAGGCACTGAATCTCCTGGTCACCCTCACTCAGCTGGTGCTCGGAGACCACCATCTCTGCGCCATGGAGTGAGTCCCCCGCCATTTGGGCCCGCACGTGCTCACGGGCAATTTGGCGAGCCGCCATCTGGGCCGAGGCCACCTGGGTGATCTCCGCTCCGGCCGGCTGCATGCCCCAGGTCGAGCTGGTCCCCTCCAAGAGGAATTCGGTCATGCAGTAGGCCCAGACCCGGACCGAGGAGACCGCGGCCGTCACCGAGATCGGCATGTACCCGGCTTCGATCAGCTTGGCCAAACGCTGGCCGGCCAAATAGGTGGTCCACGGTTGGCCCCCGGGCGGAGCCGGAGCGTCGGTCACCCTCACCGCAGTACCCCGGAGGTGAAACTCGAGCACACCCAGATCCCCGAGTCGGTCGGCGGAGTCCACCACGCCCACCACACCGTGTGCGCCGACGGCGGCGGCTTCTTCGAGCATGCGCGAGTAGGCGGTCCCGAACCCCTGGCCCCAGGCGTCCTCGATCCACGACTGCTCGTAATTCTGCCCCCAGCTCCGGTGCTCGTTGGAGACGAACCCGTGTGGGCACTGCCAACTCTCCATATAGCCGCCCTGGCCCCCACCGTAGGGAGAGATGCCGCGGCGGTACGGAGAGTTGAGGCCGTACCATCCCCACTGCATCACACAGAATCCCTGCACGTATCCCACCGGCTCGAGGCCCATCTGCAGACAGGCGGCGAAGTCGGGCACCGTGAGCCCCGACGTGAACGCCTGGCTGGCGAAACGCCGGTTGGCGGCCTCGGGAAGATCAGGTGCCGTATCCGTCATCAGTTGTCGAGCGAAATAATGGTGGTGGGGGTGGGCAGCGTCACCTCATTCGACGTCTTGACCACCGCGGTTCCCAGAGAAAGGAACTCGATGGTGTGGCTCCCCCACTGGTGGGACTTTTCCTCCAGGCGAACGCCGACGATGCCAGATGCACCCAGTCGATCGGCTTCATCCTGCATGCGGGTCATCGCCAGTTCACGCGCTTCGTAGAGGGCCTGGGTGAAGTTGGGGAGTTCGATATTCTGGCCGGCCGACCCCAGGGTCTGCCCCAGACCCCGGTGGGCGATGTGGTACACGCAGGTTCCCATCACCAGGCCCTGGGGAATATAGCCGGTCTGCATCAGGGTCCAGAAGTCCTGTCCCGACAGATCGGACGTAAAGGGCTTGCCCAGCTTGTTGCGATGAGAGACGCCACTCTCGGCCTTGACCGCGGTTCCCACCGCGATGAACTCGGCGGCATCCTTGCCCCACTCGTAGTAGTTGACGTCGAGCCGGACCCCCACCACCCCATCGGCTCCCAGCTCGGCCGCCTCTTCCTCCATGCGGGTCATAGCCAACTCACGGGCGTTGTACATCGCCTCGGTGAGTTTGGTGAGCTCTTGGCTCTGTCCCCACTTCCGAGTCTGGATTCCGGTGTGATAAATCGACGATCCCATCACGAACCCGAGTGGATGGAATCCCACTTCTTTGATCAACAGGAACTCATTGACCGACAGGTCCGAAGTGAAGAGGCCATGCTCCAGTTCCTCGAGGCGATGGCTGGTTGCCGCGGGAAGTCCCTGGGGGTCGTCACTCATGTGTGTCCTCCGATAACAATGTTCTCGAGGGCCTGTCTGGCCGTTTGGCTGTGGGCCGCCTCCGCCTTGAGTGCCCCGAGGACCTTGGCGATCCACTCCTCCACGTCCACCTGATCGCTGCGAATGCGGATACCGCCCGAGGCATGGCCGATGGTGCAGAGCAACCCGGCACCGTCGACCACGGCATCGAAGTGGTCGGTGCCCATGGAGATCTGCACCGATTTGATCTCATCCGTCTTCCGGAAACGCCCACCGCCACGCTCGACCCGCAGCCGATCACCCAAGGTGTCTCTCAGTTGATCGACCAACACCTTCAACAAGATGTGCACGTCGGTGAGGTCGGCACGCAGTGACGCCGCGGCCATCTCCAGGTCAAATGAATCATCCATACTGGTCACTGACCGTCACCCTACCGCCCGGGTTGGCCTCCGGCACGGCGCGTCGGGGCCGGCCCCTGGCCGGCTACTTCCCGAAATCCCAGGTGTTCCCGGATTCATACTCGTGGAGGATGTTCTTGGCCATCAGGATCCTGTGGACCTCGTCGGGCCCGTCAGCCAACCGCAGGACCCTGGCCGCCAGATACATGCGACCCAAGGGAAGGTCGTTGCTCACCCCGGCACCTCCCCACACCTGAATGGCCCTGTCCACCACTCGATGGTAGGCAGCCGGGACAAACACCTTGATGGCGGAGATGGCGGTGCGAGCCTGGGGATCATTGCCCGCCACTTTCTCGGCGGCATTGATGGTCATGAGGCGTGCCGCCTGGATATCCATGTAGCTATCGGCGATGAAGCCCTGGATGAACTGCTTGTCCCTCAACAGGCCACCGTGGACCTCACGGGCGAGCGAGCGTTCGACCATGAGGTCGAAGGCCCGCCACATCTGCCCGATGGAGTTCATGCAGTGATAGATCCGGCCGGCGCCCAGCCGGTCCTGCGCAGCCTGATGACCCTGACCCACCAACCCCAGCGTGTTCTCCACCGGCACCCGCACGTTGTCGTAAACGATCTCGCAATGGTCAGAGGTCGAATGGCCGAAGATGCCGATGCCGCGGATGATGTTCACCCCGGGCGTCTTGCTGGGCACGATGATCTGGGTCATCTGACCGGG
>OBLU010000400.1_pt1 | contig 41582 bp, 31 predicted proteins | sample 1518681 | NCBI WGS metagenome assembly OBLU01 (sample SAMEA3539304, study PRJEB22396) | soil metagenome | biome: tundra; feature: field; material: soil | place: USA | collected 2010-05 | depth 0.15 m
GGTCATCGGCACCGGCACCGTCGACAACCTCCAGATCGGCCTCTACTACGGCTACATCGGCCTGGTCGATGGCATCCTCGAACGCATGATCGACGAACTCGGCCCCGCCACCCGCACCATCGCCACCGGAGGCCTCGCCCGCCTCATCGCCGGCGGCTCCAAGTACATCGCCCAGGTCGACGAGCTGCTCACCCTCACCGGCCTGCGCCTCATCTACGAACGCAACCTGGAAAGATCCGCCGACCACCACCACCACCCGCACCACCCCAAACCACACTGACGCCTGCCGCACCTTCCATCTCACCCCCAGCCCACCCACTGAGCGCTGCCGAATGCCCCCGATTCGGCTACCATGTCGTATTGACGTCTTTTCTCCCGGCTCGCACGGAAATCATCGCTCCAGGAAGCTGCTCCTCCAAGTCCTAAGGTGAATTGCTGTGGGAACTGATTCTCTTCTGCCTGATCCCGTGGAACGACGCGCGCCGGAATCCCCCGCCGGCGATTCGTCGTCTTTCCCCGCCAGCCGCATCACCCGAGCGCTTGTCCACGCCGTCTACGGAGGCCTTCTCGGTACCGTCCCTCTGCTCGTCAGCCTGTGGATGGAGCCATCGCATCGCTCGCCGTACCTGCTCGCGTATCCCGCCGTGATCCTGGCCGCGTGGATCTGGGGACTTCCCGCCGCTGTAGCGTGTGCAGCGGTCTCCGGCGCCCTGATGGAGTACTTCATCTTCGCCACGGGCACGATCACGCTGACTCCGATCCCCAACGGCTGGGAATTCCGCGAATCCATCTTTCTCGCCGGCTCGGTCATGGTCGGAGCCCTCACCCGTTCCGCCGCTCACCAGCGCCAGCGGAGCGCGACCGCAAACCTCAATCAGCGACTCCAACTCGCCGAGGCGGAAGCGGCCGCCGCCAGCGAGAAAGCCCGCGCCACCGAACTTGCCCTGGAGAACGAGGTCCGCTCGCAAATGGCGCTCGATGGCGCCAACGTCGGCCTCTGGGAGTGGGACATCCCCACCCAGAAATCGAAGTGGTCCCACGGATTCTACCGGCTCCACGGCCTGCGGTCCGGCGTGCCTGTGAACCGCGACGTACGGCGCAAGTGTGTTCACCCGGAAGACTTCGACCGGGTCGAGGCAACCATCTACCGCGCCATCGCCATGGGCGGCGCCTTCGTCGAAGAGTACCGGGTCCTGCTCCCCAGCGGCCGGGTCCGCTGGATCGCCTGCCAGGGCGCCGCGGTCAAGGGCCCCGACGGCAAGGTGATCAAAATCTCCGGCTACGGCGGCGATGTCACCCGCCGCAAGCTCGCCGACCTCGCCCTGCTGCACAACGAAAAGATGGCCATCGCCGGCCGCCTCATCGCCACCATCGCGCACGAGATCAACAACCCGCTCGACGCCGCCATGAACATCCTCTACCTCCTGCGCAGCGGCATCCCCGAAGAGGAGCAGACCGGCCTGCTCGACGAAGCCAACCTGCAGCTCGAACGCATCTCGCAGATCTCGCGCCAGACCCTCAATTTTTCGCGCGCCTCTCTCCGCATCGCGCTGTGCAAACCCTCCGCCCTCATCGACGAGACCCTGCGCCTGCTCGGCCCCAAACTTCGCCTCGCGCAAATCGACGTCGCCACCGAAGTCCGCGTCGACTCCAACTTCTACTGCGAGCGCCGCGAAGCCCAGCAGATCCTCACCAACATCGTCAACAACGCCATCGAAGCCATGCAGGGCCCAGGCAACCTGCGCATCCGCATCGCCGACTCGGTCGAGTGGAAACACCGCAAGCACCGCGGAATCCGCATCACCATCGCGGACACCGGCGCAGGCATGCCACCCGACGTCCTCAAACGCATCTCCGAGCCCTTCTTCACCACCAAGGAAGGCACCGGCACCGGCCTGGGCATGTGGGTGGTGCACGAGCTCATCAAGAAACAGAACGGCAGCATCACCATCAGCAGCAGCACCGCCCGATCCCACCACGGCACCGCCGTCTCCCTCTTCATCCCCTTCGCCGTCGATCCCGTCTCCGCGTTCCCCACCGCACCCGCAGCCGAAAGCCAGCCAGCCCTGTACAAGGCTGCCCCCTGAGCTTGTCGAAGGGATCCCCGGAAACCTGCCGCGTGGTGATCGCCGGGATCATCTCTCCCCCGCCTGACGCTCCCTGGTGTCCCCATCAAAAAGGAGCCGCAAACGCCCTGCGCGGCCTGCTTCACCAGGATTGCCTCAGGGCGTCTCCGCAGCAGCGGCTGCAGGCCAGTCCCATCGCAGGGAGAATGCTGGTCAGACCAACCTGTAGACACAAAGTCTGCCCAGGCTTCTTTTCTGATCCCCCTGAGATTGCCCAGGCTCTCCATTCCACCCAAATAACGGCGCGTTTCTACCCAGGGAAGATCATCCTTGACAACCGTGTAACAGATCGGCGATGCTTTTGCGCGGGCTAAAGTGGTCGTACCAAATATCGACCCCAGATTGCCGCCACATGCATGTCGAACCAAACACTCCGCCGATCCTTACATCCGGCAACTATTTCCACTTTGAAATCGAATCGAGGATACACCCCTATGTACCGAAGAATCTCTTCCACCCTCCCAACGTCGAACTTGCTCCGGTCTTTCTTTGACGTTCTGGCGATTGGTGTCCAATCGATCGCCATTCTGCTCGTCCTTTCCTGCCTGCTCCTGCCCTGCGCAAATGCACAAGCCGACCGCGGCGGCGTCTCCGGGAAGATCACCGACAACACCGGCGCCCTTCTGCCAAACGCCCTCGTCACCCTCACCAACGAGGCCACTGGCGTCGCGCAGACCTCCAAGTCCAACTCCTCGGGAGACTACGTCTTCCAGCTGCTGAACCCGGGCTCCTATTCTGTTTCCGTCGCCGTCCAGGGTTTCAAGACCGCAACCCGCACCCACGTTGTGGTCGACGTCAACCAGGTCAACGAGCAGAACATCGAGCTCAGCATCGGTGCGACCACTGAGAGCGTCGTCGTCACCACCGGCGTCCAGCAACTCCAGACCGAGTCCGGCTCCCTCGGCCTCATCGTCGAGCAGAAAGCCATCCAGGAGCTGCCCCTGATTTATGGCAATCCCTTCACTCTCGAAACCCTGGCCCCCGGACTCACCGTCTCCGGCGTCAATCCCAACATCCACGCGTATGACTCCTCGACCGCGACCGTCTCCATCAACGGATCTGTACTGAACGCGCTTGAATATCGCCTCGACGGCGCACCCGACAACCGCATCCGCCTCTCCGCCTACACCCCGTCCACCGAGTTCATTAACCAGTACAAGGTGGAGACCTCCACCTACGACGCCACCGAAGGCCACTCTTCCGGTGGATTCGCCAACGTCTCCCTCAAGGGCGGCCAGAACCAGTTCCATGGCGGCGCGTTCGGTTCTTACCAGAACCCGACCCTCAACACCAGCTTCTGGCACCTCGGCCCAACCGCTCCCGCCAAAGCGGTCTGGCTCCGCGAAGGCGGTGACCTCGGCGGACCCATCTGGCACGACCGCATCTTCTTCTTCGGTGGATACGAGCACAGCCGCGAAGCCACTCCCAACGTCCAGACCCTCACCGTGCCCTCTGGCCCAGAGCGCACCGGCAACTTCTCCGAGTTGTATGCCCTCGGCTGCGCCGGATCCACCGTCAACTCCAGCGGAGTCGGCATCTGTCCCAACGGCACGACCAACGCCTACCAGCTCTACAATCCCTACTCCGGCAAGAGCACGGTCGGCGGCGTCTGCGGCTCGGGTAAGACCTGCGTCGTACGCACTCCGATCCCCGGCAACCTCGTCACCAACGCCGGCCCCATCAGCCCCATCGCGGCCGCCGCGCTCAAGTACTACCCCGCCCCGAACACCACCCCCAACTCCCTCGGCGGCGGTAACTTCTCCTACTCCGGAGCGGAGCCCAACTACTACTACGCCTACGTCGTCCGCATCGATGCCAACCTGACCAAGAAGCAGAACATCTTTGGCCACTTCGTCGATTCCCGCCGCCTCCAGCCCGGCAAGAACGGATACTTCCCGCTCGCCTCCGGAACCAACCTCGCCTACTACAACAAAGGTATCGCCGGGGGCTACACGTACAGCATCACGCCGGCCACCGTCCTCGACGCGCACATCACCTGGACCCGCTTCATCAACCAGAGCTTCGTCGTCTCACAGGGCGTCGTCGATCCCACCACCATCGGCATGCCCAGCTACCTGCTCACAGGGCCGTTCGCAAGTGCCTTCCCGCGTATCGATGTCACCGGCTACACCTCGCTGCAGCCTGAGAACGGCGTCGTCTCTCACGACGACGTCACGCTTGGATCCCTGCAGCTCTCGCACCTCTTCGGAAACCACTTCGTCCGCGGCGGCTACGAGTTCCGCATGTACAACACCAACGCAGGCATCACCACCCAGTCCAACGGCCGCTACCAGAACAACGGCACCTACACCGACCAGTACAGCAGCATCAGCTCCAGTTCAGTTCCGCAGATCGGCTTCGGCCTGGCGCAGTTCGAACTCGGCCTGCCCAACTCCAACGCGATCACCATTAACAGCGACCTCGGCGTCCGCTCAGACTACTTCTCCGAGTGGCTCCAGGACGACTGGAAGGTGACGCCTAAGTTGACCGTCAACGTCGGCCTCCGTCTTGAATACGAGGGCCCCAACTCCGAGCGCAATCAGAAGGCGAACACCTACTTCGACTTTAGCGCCGTCAACCCAATCTCGGCGGCCGGTCAGACTGCCTACGCTACCGTGCGCGCCGCGTCCGGAGCGGCCAACCCGCTCCTGCCCGCCAGCTTGGCCATCAACGGCGGCCTCCGCTTCCTCGGAGACCCCACCACCCAGTTCGGCGGCCATCAGGGTTACACGCCGCAGGCCATCAACTTCCTGCCCCGCGCCAGCTTCTCGTATGAGGTGACTCCAGGTACCGTATGGCGCGCCGGATTCGGTATGTTCGACGACTCGCTCTCCTCCTTCTACCTCTCGGGCGGCAACGCCGGGTCCACCACCAGCTTCCTGCTTCCGCAGCAGGGCTTCACCCAGACCACAAGTCTTTCCGGAACCCCGGACAACGGCTTGACCTTCACCAGCACCCTGGCCAATCCGTTCCCCACCGGGATCACCCAGCCGACCGGCAGTGCACTCGGCCTCTCTACCTTCCTCGGACAATCGGTCACCTTCCAGCCGACCAATCCGAAGACTCCATATAACATGCGCTGGAGCACCGGAGTGCAGCACGAGTTCGGAGCATGGCTCGCCGAAGTGGACTACGTCGGCAACCATGGCCTCCACCTCCCCATCGCCAAGGACTTCAACGCAATCTCGAAGCAATACCTCTCCACCGTCAATAATGGGTTCGACGCCGGCATCAACACCACGCTCGGCTCCACGGTGAACAACCCCTTCGCCAAGCTCATCCCCAACGCCACCACCACCACCACCGTCTACCAGTTGCTTCGTCCCTACCCCGAGTTCGGCAGTGTGACCGGGTACATCACCTCGGGTAGCTCCATCTACCACTCCCTGCAGGCGCAGTTGGTGCGGCGCTTCGTCAACGGAGCCTCGCTCACCTCGGCCTTCACCTGGTCAAAATCGATGGACGCCACCCAGTACCTCAACACCTCCGACACCAACCCCTGGTACGGAATCTCGGACAACGACCGCACCTTCCGCTTCGCCACCTCCTTCATCTACCAGTTGCCCTTCGGCACCGGACGCACGTTCTTCGCCAACAACGGCATCACCTCGCAGATCATCGGCGGATGGCAGGTCCAGGGCGTCTACCAGGTGCAGAGTGGTCAGCCCCTCTCCTTCAGCCCCGGCAGCACCAGCCCGCTTTATCTCGGGTCCGGCGATCCTTCCGGCTCCGCGTGGGGCCGCGCCGGCTTCCACGCCAACAGCAATAACCTCACCACCAGCGGTAACTGGTTCAACACGGCGAACTGGTCCACCAAGACCTCGCCCGGCGGTTCCCCCACTACGGGCATCTATCCCGGGGTTACCCCGAACCAGTATCAGCTCCGCACCCTGCCCATTCGCTTCGACGCACTCCGCGCCGACTTCCTCAACCAGTTCGACGCCGCAGTCCAGCGCAACTTCTCACTCTCACGACTCTACGAGACGGCTTCCCTGCAGATCCGCCTCGACGCCATCAATGCCCTCAACCACCCCGTGTACGGCGGCAAGGGCAATAACAACGTACCGATCACGGACTGGACCTCCAGCACCTTCGGGCAGGTTACCGCGCAGACCAACCAGCCGCGCATCTACCAGTTCGAAGCCTTCATCCGCTTCTAACTCGTAACCCCAGCCCGCCCCAACCAGCGCACCCGCATCTCGACCCCGAGATGCGGGTGTTCGTTTAAGCGCCTGCAACTGCTCCTCCAGCGCGGAACAACAACGCGCAGGGAAATCCCGCGACCATCCTCTCTGTCGCCGGACACTCCATGAATCGCGGCTTCACCGCGGACCGATGCCTGTGTTCTATCGCCGCCGCGCCCTGATCCGGTCCCGCACCGCCGAGAACAGCGCCCCGGCCCCGCCCACCAGCGCCAGCACCACCGTAGGATTCTCCGGCGAGTCGGTGCAGCCGGTCTGCGCCACCAGCGGTGCCGCCATCAACACCAACACCGCACATCCCAGAATCACAACCGTCGATCTCTTCATGAACATCCTCCCCATAAACCTCACTTTGAGTCCACTAACAAAAATCAACTCAACCCCGGATCCCAGGCGGCACCGTCCTCCGCAGGGCGTGCCGTTAAGAGGCTGCTGAAAAAGCCGCCTCTGAGATAGGCCGGTCCCGGCATAACCCCCGCAGGATCAAGAAGGGCTTCAGCCCCCGGGATATGCTTTCTGCGCTTTCCACTTTGACACTCCGTTTTTCAGCACTCTCTTCAGGGCTGCGTTCCCAGCGTATTGTTCTTCACTCCCACCGACAGTGGCGTCACCACCGGCGTCGCCGCGCCGACCATCACCTGCATATAGTGACGGGGGCTGTAGAGAATGCTGTATGCCGTATAGTTCAGCCAGACGTCGCCCGACGCGTTGATCGCGATGCCGTTGATTGTGTCGGAGGCCGTAAATCCGGTGCTCCCGGAGAGAAAAGTCCCCGCAGGAGAAATCTCGCTGGTCGCATTTGCGCCCGCGACCCAGGCGTTGCCCGCGCCATCGATGGCGATCGCAATGGGATTGCTCAGGCTGCTGTTCGTGTAGCCGCCCGAAGGGGAAATGAGGGTTCCCGTCTTGGAGATCTCGGTGACGCTGCCGTTGGTGCCTCCGCTGTTGGACACCCAGACATTCCCACTGTGGTCGATGGCGATGCCCGTAGGCGTACTCAAACCTACTCCGGTGTAGCCCGTGCTACCGGAGAGCGGACTGCCCGTGGGCGACAACTCGACGATCGCGCCGCTGCTCAAATCCGCGATCCAGGCGTTGCCAGAGGGGTCGATGGCCACTGGCCCGGGAGCGGAGAGTCCGCTGCCGGTAAAGGTCCCGGACAGCGCACCTGCACTCGACACCTTGACCACGCTATGGGTGGCGCCATCCCCGATCCACGCATTGGTGGACGCATCCATCGCGATCGATGTGGGACTGGTTAGGCCGAGCCCGGTGCTCCAGCCGCCGCTGGGTGAGACGAGGGTGCCCGAATTGTTGAACTCGCCCACGGCGCTCGAGTTAACCACCCACGCATTGCCGTTCACATCGATGGCGAGGTTATTGCCGAGGAATCCGCTGTAGCCGGTACCCCCGGTAAAATCGTACGCTTGGCCATTAAACTTGAACACTGAATTGCCCGCGACCCAGGTATTGCTGGAAGCATCGATCGCAAATGGCCCGCCGTCGTCATAGAGCTGGACGTTGTTGTAATAAATCGACATGGTGAAGTCATTTGGCTGAGCCGTCAGCGTCGGGCTGAACTGCGCATAGGCGCTCGACAAACCCCACAGCGCACCTACCGCCGCCACCGGATTATGCGCGATATTGATCGCCGCCGTCGCCGTATCCGTCGGCGGGATCCCCGTCGTCCCGCCACTCTCCGCGTTGCTGAACAGCGTCGAACACGACGTCGAGCCCGGCCCCGTCGAATTCACACACGCGGCCAGGATATTCCCCAGCGTATTGATCTCAGCCTGCGGTACGGAGCCCGGACCACTCCCCGTGGGCAACCCCGGGGGAGCTGCGTTCGCCACGCCCGTCGACAGCGTTTCCAGCACCGCCGCATTCACAAACGCATTCGCAATCCCAGCCTTCGCCGCCGCCGTCCCCGAGCTCGACACATGCAGCGCGTCGGTCGCAAACCCCGCCATCGCATACGCCGCCGCCACCGTCGAAACCTCGTTCACGAAAATGAACGGCGCCGCCGTGGCGAAGTTTCCCGCGCTGGGGCAGTTGCCCAGAGCCGCCATCAATCCCGCAGCCGAGTTCGTCCCCGCTCCCGGATTCCCTCCCAGCGAGTACACATAGACCTGGGTATTCGGGGTGCAGGTATAGTCGCCCGAGATGCTGAACGAACCACCCACCCCCGTAGTCGTCACATAATAAAACCCGTTGGTCGGGCCACCGCTGGTATCCAGCGTCCTGCCTGTCCCGGCCGTCAGCAGCGACAGCGACGCATTCCCATATCCCGTCGTATTCGCGGCTAACAGATACACCTGCGCGCCAATAATCGGCTGCTGCCCGCCCATCACCTTACCCTGAATCGCGAGTCCAGCGTCGGCCGTGGCGGCTCCGGTCGACTCCAGCGTGCAACCGGTCAGGGCAAGGGGAAGAAGACAAGCCAACGACAGGCACAAGACGCGAGTGGCAGGGGTCATGAGGCTCCAGTTCGAAATGGGAAGCGATGGCCCTCGCATCCTCGGTTTTCTTGCCTTAGAGAAGAGTGGATGGTGAGCCGAAAGTCCGAACAAGTCAAGTGAATTCCAGCAGATGTCGTGATTCCCCGCTATGAGGCCCCAAAATGGCGGATGTCTCCGCAAGCCCTGGCTAGCGTCGCCGTACCCGGTCCCGCACCGCCGAGAACAGCGCCCCGGCTCCGCCCACCAGCGCCAACACCACCGTAGGATTCTCCGGCGAGTCCGTGCAGCCGGTCTGCGCCACCAGCGGCGCCGCAACCAACACCAGCACCGCACATCCCAGAAACACAACCGTCGATCTCTTCATCCATTTCCCCCGATCAATCTACAGACCCCAACACCTCAAGGCCGCGCGCCAATCTTACTGTTCATCACCGCGGTGGCAATCGGCGTCACCACCGGCACCGCCGCACCCACAAACTCCACCACGTTGTTGCCATTGGCAAAGCTCACGGGGAGAAAAGCATCCGCCACCCACACGTTCCCCGAGCTATCGATAGCCACATCGTTCGGAGCGCCCAGCGTGGCGCTGCTGGTATACCCGCCGGCAGGAGAGATCGCGGCCCCGCTGTTATTCAGCTCCGCAACGCCCGCGGTCGAAGCGGGTCCGGAGTGAATCTGATTCGAGACCCACACATTCCCCGCGCCGTCGATCGCCACCCCATTCGGCCCCACAATTCCGCCGCCGCTGAACGCTACGCCAGTCGTCACCGAGGTGAACTTGCTGACCGTGGTACCCACCAGCGTGTTGGGATCGAAATTGTTCGGCAGCCAGATATTGTTCGACGCATCAATCGCAATCGAGTACGGCTGCTCCAGGCCGCCTGCCGTATAGGCCGAAGCCCCCAGCGTCGCGCCGTTGGACACAGCCATCTCGTACAGCACATTTCCGTTCATGCCCGAGATCCACACGTGCCCCGCGCTATCGACCGCCACCCCCGACTCACTGTTGGTTGAGGTCCCGATGGGGAATCCCGTCGATGGAGAGATCGCCGCGCCCGTAGCGCCGTTCAGTTCGGTCGCGGTGCCGCTCAGGTTCGCGATCCATGCGTTGCCGCTCGCATCGAACGCGATATCGCGGGGACTCGTCGCATTGAAGCTGTTCTGAGTCGAGAGCCCTCCGCCGCTGAAGGGCGATCCGGTGAATACCGCACCCGCGGGAGTAAACACGCTGACGTTCGACGGTGGAGTCGACAAATACATGTTGTTCACCCAGGCGTTGCCCAGCGGATCGATGGCAATCGCGAACGGCTGGGTCAGCCCATTGCCCGTGTAGCCGCCGGCCGGAGAGATGGCCGCGCCCGTCACACCGTTGATCTGCGAGACGCTGATGTGGCCGGTGGCGCCGTTCGCCGTCCATACATTCCCGTTGCCATCCACCGCAATGCTGACCGGGTCGTTGATACCCCCGCCGGTGAAGCTCAGCGCAATCGTGAAGTCCAACGGCTGCGCGCTCAGCGCCGGCGCAAACGGCGGCGTCCCCGTGGACAGCGCATACAGATTCGCGATATTGGTCCCGGGGTTATGCGCGATGTTGATGGCCGCGGTCGCGGTGTCGGTCGGCGTGATGCTGCCGTTCATCGCATTGGAGAGCAGCGTGCCGCACGCCGCAGACGCCGAACTCGCCGAATTCACACACGCCGCCAGAACATTCCCCAACGTATTGATCTCACCCTGCGGAACCGTGCCATTCCCCGCAGGCGTCGTCGCCAGGGCCACCCCGGTCGAGATGCCCGCAAGATTCGCCGCATTCGCAAACGCGTTGTTGATCCCAACCAGCGCCAGCGCACTGCCCGAGCTCGAAACATGCGTCGCGTCGGTCGCATACCCGGCAAACGCATACGCCGCCGCAATCGTCGAAACCTCATTCACCACGATGTAGGGCGTCGCCGTTAGGAAATTGCCCACGCTGGGACAGTTGCCAAGCGCGGCGAGCAAGCCAGCGGCCGAGTTTACGCCCGAGCCCGGGTTGCCACCAAGCGCGTAGACATAAACCTGCGTGTTCGGGGTGCAGCTATAGTCGCCCGTGATCGAGAAGCTCCCACTCGCGTCCGTCAGGACATAGGCACCGACCGTGTCCGAATTGTGGGTGGCGGCCGCGTTCAGCAGCGACAAGGACACATTGCTCGACGAGGCCGCAATGCCCGGACCGGCATTCCCGGTCGTGTTCGCCGCAAACAGGTAAACGTGCGCCCCGACAATGGGCGCCTGCCCACCGAAAACCTTGCCCTGAATCGCCAGCCCCGCGACCGGTGTGGCCACCCCGGTCGACTCCAGCGTGCAACCGGTCAGGGCGAGGGGAAGAAGGCAAGCCAACGACAAGCGCAGGGAACGCAGAGAAGGGGTCATGGGGCTCCGGGGAGTGCAAAAACGGGGAGCGCTGGCCCTCGCCACCCCAAGGTTTTCCTGTTCGTCATTCGCTTTTGTTAAAAGCGAGCCTCGGCCTCTAACTCCTGCATTGTCAAGAGAGTTCCGGCAAATGTCGCGATTTGCCGGGATTATGCCCCTAATTGCCTCGTCCCTATCCCGCGCCCCCGATACTGCTCTAAGTCGTCCAGCCGGGCCCGACTTCCCCCACTCGAACACCTGTGTCCGCCATCCCCGCGCTTTTCCGGCCAAAACCCCAAGTCAAGTCAAGAATCCCGTAACTCGCTCCATCCAAACGAAATAGACTTTCCGGTGGAGGCTTCTCCAAGACTCGTACAATAGATGGGGGGACTTGACAAATAAAGGGGCCAAATACCCCCAAATCCATCCGATCCAACAACCGCAGAATCTATATCAAGAGGTATATACCACATTGCAACTACCATTGTTATGAATAAATCAATGGTATATACCGGGGGGGGAGGGGTATCGCCTCGAACCTCGAACCTAGACCTCGAACCTTATGAACTACTTCAACTACTTCACCGAGATTGAAGACCGCTTCCAGCAGCGCCGGGGCTCGCTCCTGATGCTCTCCACGCTCGATTGGGCGCTCATCGAGACCTGGCGCGAAGCCGGCGTGCCTCTCGAAGCCGTCCTCCGCGGCATCGATTCCGCCTTCGACAACTACGACGCGCAGCGCCTCCGCTCCGCCTCCCGCCGCCAGCGCAAGGTCAACGGTCTCGCCTGGTGCGCCCAGGCCGTGTTGGAAGCTGCCGCCCAGTCCCGCGAAGCCGCCATCGGCGCAGCCCCCACCGCCTCCGAACCCCGCGAATCCGGCTTCGAAGCCGCCCGCATCGCCCGCTACCTCACCCATAATGCCGCCCGGCTCGATGCCGCCACCGCCAGTCTCGCCGCACCCGCCGCCACCGCCGTCGCAGAAACCGCCGCGCGCCTCCGCGAACTGGCAGCTCCGTTATTGTCATCCCGCAGCGCCCCTTTGTTGTCATCCCGCAGCGCCCCTCTGTTGTCATCCCGCAGCGGAGCGGAGGGATCTGCTTCTTCCTCGAACCCCGAACCTGTCGCCTTGAACCTGGAAGACCTCGACCGCACCCTGAGCATCCTCGAAGAGAAGCTCTTCGCCGCCCTCCTCACCGCAACCCGCGAGGACGAACTGACCGCCCTCCGCGCCCAGGCCGACCGCGAACTCGCCCCTTACCGCGGCAAGATGCAGGCAGTCCAGATCAAGCAGGTCCAGCAGCAGTTCCTGCAGAAGCGCCTGCTCGAAGCCAACGCCCTCCCGCGCCTCAGCCTCTTCTACATGCCTCACGAAGACGAGGCCCCCGATGCCTGACCCTCGATCCTCGAACCCCGAGACCGCGCCGCCGCCGTGCCCGCACTTCGGCCCCTGCGGCGGCTGCCAGCTCCAGCACCTCCCCTACACCGCGCAGCTCGCCGGCAAAGCCGCGCAACTCCGCGCGCTGCTGGAAGCCATCGGCCTCCCGCTCCCCGAACTCCAGCTCCACCCCTCGCCTCCGCTCGCCTACCGCAACCGCATCCGCCTCACTCTCGCCGAGACCGCCGGCCAGCTCCGCGCCGGCTATATTACCTCCGCGTCGGCAACCTCGAACCTCGAACCCCGAACCTCGAACCTTGCCTTTCTCCCCATCACCCAATGCCCCATCGCCGCGCCCATCCTCTGGAGCGCCACGGAAGCCTTGCTCGCCGAACTCAACCAGCGCTCCACGGTGTGGCGCGAACGAGCCCCCTTCACCCTCGACCAGCTCGAGCTCTTCACCAATGCGGACGAATCGCAGCTCCAGATCAGCCTCTTCGTCCGCACCTCCGCCAAGACCCTGCCCGCGAAGTTCACCGGCGAACTGGCCGTCCTCTGTGAATCCCTCCGCCTGCACATTCCCGCGCTCACCGGAGCCGGCCTCTATCTCATCCCGCCCCGCTCCGTCCGCAGCCGCCGCGTCGAGCAGCCCCGCCCCGGCCCAACCTGGGGCAGCCCCGGCCTCCATTACACGGTTGCGCCCCTCGAACCTCGAACCCCGAACCTCGAACCTGGCCTTACCTACTGGGTTCCGCGCGGAGCCTTCTTCCAGGTCAACCGCTACCTCCTCCCCGACCTCCTCACGCTCGTCACCGCCAACCGCACCGGCACGCTCGCCTGGGACCTCTATGCCGGCGTCGGCCTCTTCACCAGCGCCCTCGCCCCGCACTTCGCCCGCGTCACCGCCGTCGAGATCGCCGAGCCATCCTTCACCGCGCTCACCTCCGGCAAACTTCGCAATCGCCACGCGGTCAAAGACACCACCCTCGACTTCCTCCGCACCGCCGTCCTCCAGCGCGACCGCCCCGACCTCATCGTCCTCGACCCGCCCCGCACCGGAGCCGGCCCCGAGGTCTGTGCCCTGCTCGGCCGCGTCGCCGCGCCCACCCTCGTCTACGTCTCCTGCTCCCCCGAAACCCTCCCCGCCGATCTCCTCACTCTGGCCGCGGCCGGATACCGCGTCGCCGAGCTCCACCTCCTCGACCTCTTCCCCCAGACCACCCACATCGAAACCGTCGCAATCCTCTCCAAATGACCGCCCTTTCTTCGTCGCCCCCGCACGCAAATATGGTCCAATGGTGAGGAAAGACGGGGTGCCTGTTGCGGCCAATCTCTGGTGTTCCCAGACCCGAATTCGAACGTAAGTCTGCACGCGCGCCAAACCTTCCCGACGTCGAAGCCCTCAGTTTCCGCCGCGCTCCGCTGCTGGCCGCCGCACTCTGCTTCGCGCTCGGCGAAGCCGTCACCAAACTTCCGCCGCCCGCTCCGCGTCCGACCTTCCTGCTCGTCGCCGCCACCCTCGCGCTCGCCGCGCTTACCCTGCTCGCCCTCCGCCGAACCCTTCGCCTCTCCATCCTGCCGATCGCCGCGCTCTGGATCGCCGCCGGTCTCTGGTCCGCGCAACTCCAGCCCGCACCGTCGCCGCAGACCGCGGTGCTCGCCTACGCGGACGGCCTAAGCCGCACGGTCCAAGGCCGCATCGTCCGCATCCGAGCCCTGCCGCCGCGCACCAACAGCGCAGAGAGCGACGCCGATCCCGACGAGTGGGACGAGTCCGGAACGCCCAGCACCTCCCTCGACCTCGACCTCACAGCCATCGAGGACGTCACGCCCGACACCTCGCGCATGGTCCCCATCGCAGGGGGCGTCCGCGCCACGCTGTTCTCCGACCGCGCTTCGCAGGCACACCCGCAACTCCACTGCGGCGACCTCGTCGAGCTGCCCCTCCGCCTGCGCACTCCCGAGCGCTACCGCGATCCCGGCGCATGGCAGTACGCCGACTACCTGCTCGACCAGGGAATCGCCGCCACCGCCAGCGTCTCCGCGGCGAAGCTCAGCGCGCTCTCCAACCACCCAGCCGCACCGCTCTCCGCCGCCGTGCACTGCCGCATCTTCGCTGCACAGAGTTGGGCCTCCGCGCGCCTGCTCGCCTACACGCTCTCCACGCCGAACCGCCGCCTGCCCCACCTCCTCCGCCTCACGCCGGAAGACGCCGGCATGCTCAACGCGATGCTCTTCGGCGACCGCTCCAGCCTCACTCAACCGCTGCGCGTCGGCTTTCAGCGCACCGGCTCCTTCCATCTCTTCGTGGTCTCGGGAATGCACGTCGCGCTGCTCGCCGGCCTGGTCTTCTGGATCGCGCGCCGCCTGCGACTCAGCCGCTTGCTCGCGACTCTCACCACGCTCGCCCTCATCTCCGCTTACGCTCTGCTCACCGGTTTCGGCGTGCCGGTGCAACGGGCTCTGCTGATGACCGCGGTCTTCCTCGTCGCCGGCCTGCTTACCCGCCAGCGCAACTCGCTCAACGCGCTCGGCGCCGCCGCACTCGCCGTTCTTCTGTGGTCGCCGCGCGCGCTCTTCGAGGCCAGCTTTCAGATGACGTTCCTCGCCATCGTCGCCATCGCGGGCATCGCCATGCCGCTCGCCGAACGCAGCTTCCTGCCTTACGCTCGCGCCGCACGCAACCTCCGTGTCACCGGGCGGGACCGCTTGCTGCCGCCGCATCTCGCGCACGTCCGCGTCCTGCTCCGTCATTGGGGCGACGAGTTCGCCGAGTACTTCGGCCCGCGCACACGCACCCTCCCCGCCGCGATCGTCCGCTTCATCTTCTGGACCCTGGAACTCGCGCTGATCGGGCTCATTGTCGAAGCAGTGATGGTGCTCCCGATGGCCCTCTACTTCCATCGCGCCACCGTCTTCGCGCTGCCTGCGAACATGTTCAGCATTCCGCTGGTCGCCGTGCTCGCGCCGCTCGGCCTCATCACGTTCCTCGCATCGCTGATCAGCCCAACTCTCGCCGCACTCCCTGGCTCCGCGCTGGCGCTGCTGCTGCACGCGGTCACCGGCCTCATTCAGCGCATCAGTTCCACGCAGGCTGCCGATCTTCGCGTCCCCGGCCCGACGCTGGCGCATGCTTTACTCGCCGCCGCGTGCCTCGCCTTCTGCTGCTGGGCAGTGCGACGCTCGCGCGCGTACGCATTCGCAGCCATCTTCGCCCTCGCACTAGCGGCCATCATCGTTCTATGGCCATCACCGCCCGCCACTCATCCCGGCCGACTCGAGGTCACCGCCATCGACGTCGGCCAGGGAGACTCGCTGCTCGTCACCGGCCCCACCGGCCACGCCATGCTGATCGACGCGGGAGGCCCAACAGGCGCCGCCGCCAACGCCGAAAACGCCGCGGGCAGTTCCTCCTTCGACATCGGCGAAGAGGTCGTCTCGCCCTATCTCTGGTCGCGCCAGATCCGCCGCCTCGACATCGTCGCCCTCACCCACGCCCACTCCGATCACATGGGCGGGATGCCCGCCATCCTGCGCAACTTCCGCCCGCGCGAACTCTGGGTCGCCGTCGATCCCAACTCCGCGCCCTACCGCGCCCTGCTCGACGAAGCCGCCGTGCTCAACATCCGCGTCCGCCATCTCCGCACCGGCGACCGCATCCCCTGGGAGGGCGTCGACATCTCGGTCCTCGCGCCCACGCCCGCATACGCCAACCCTGGGGCACCTGTGAACAACGATTCGCTGGTCCTGCGCATGCAATACGGGCAGGCGTCCGCGCTGCTCGAAGGCGACGCCGAAGCTCCCAGCGAAGACGCGATGGTCGCCGCAGCGCGCACCGGCGCCGGTCCGCAACTTGGCCCCGACACGCTGCTCAAGGTGGGCCACCACGGCAGCCGCACCTCCACCACGCCCGCGTTCCTGGCGCTCGCCGCACCCCAGGACGCGGTCGTCTCCGTCGGCGCGCAGAACACCTTTGGCCACCCGCGCCCCGAGATCGTCGCTCGCCTGGCCGCCGCCCACGCCCGCGTCTATCGCACCGACCAGTTCGGCCTGACCACGTTCCTGCTTTCCCGCGACGGAAGAATCTCTACCCTCCCGGCCACGTCTAATCCATAAGGCAGCGCTTCCTCATGCCGCGCGAGGAATCACGTCTGATTGGGCGAGAAATAACATTTGTCGCCCGACGAATCACGTTTTGTTGGGCGGCGAATCACGTTTAGCTTAAGGGCACGGGTTCACCCGTGCCATAATCGCTGCATTCACACTGCGGCTTCAGCCGCTGAGGTCAGCTTCAAGTCCCGCATCGACAAATGTCACGGAGGTGCCAATGGAAGCAGGTCCGACGAACGTTGAGTCCGCAACCGCGATGTCCCTCGCCGAACGCGCCGAAGAGAACAAACTCATCCGCCGCCTGCAGATGATGATGAACCTCGTCCTGCAGACCATCGCCCAGGACCACACCCTCACCATCGACGAAGCCTCGCAGATGATCGCCGACTCGCGCAAAGCCGCGCTCGCCATGTTCCCCGGCAAGGAACTCGCCTACGACCTCATCTGGCGCCCCCGCTTCCAGCGCCTCATGCGCGAGCGCTTCCGCATCATGTAGTCCGTTCCGCACACCTGGCGCAGGAAGGATCAGTTGGAAGTCAACGCCCTGCGCCGCATCACTCCAAGCAGCACCGCCATGCCTGTCCCGAGCAAAGTCAGGCTGCAAGGCTCAGGAGTCGGCGCTGGCGTAAAGTTGCCATCGATCTCCAACGTGTAGGGAAGGTTGATTTGGCCAGTGCCGCCGATAAAGCCATCCCAGTTGTAGCCCTGGGTTGCCACGATGGCATCCATTCCTCCGTAGGTCTGCAGGAACAGATCGAGGTTGAGGATGGAAACCTCGTTGCCGGCGATCGTAGGCGGGTTGTTCGAGAGAAGATAAGCGCCGTTGACCCAGGCAGCACCATTCACGGCCCCTATGCCCGATAGAAATGCCGTCCCCGGATTCTGGAGCGTTGGCGCGATCAGCGTGGGATTCGATGGGTCGACAGGGCGTGGCTGGTCGAACGTGGGGAATGTGACGATGCTATCCACCGAAGTACCCTGCAGCCGAGTATTCGGCAAAATAAGCTCCAGTGTCGCGGAGGTGATTGTGCTTCCCGCGGGCAGGAAGAACGAATCATCGGTCAAGGCCACAATGGATGAGCCGCTAATTCCAATAAAGACCTGCGAAGTCGTGCCGGTTGCATCCGGCAAGGTGCGATATTCGCCATAGTAATTGTCGTTTGGACTATATACCGTGACTTGTGCGTTGGAGCTGATAGAGAACTGGTAGCTATCCGCGCGGGCCGTGCAGGCGACGATCAGTAAAGAAGCCGCTGCCAAAATCGTTGAACTTCGCATGTTGAATCCTTCTCACACTGCGAGCAGCCACCTCCACACAAACCGCGAACAGGTAACCTGAATAGCTGCACCTTTGTAACCAAACCGGCGCCCTCGGTTCCCGGCCAAATTGCGTAACTCGAATCGCCCGCATGCAATCGTTTGCCTAATTTGTGAAAGACTCTTCCCATTCCCCACGGAACCCGCAAAATCTCTACTCGTACCGCAGCGCCTCAATCGGGTCCAGGTTCGCCGCGCGAATCGCCGGAATCATCCCGCTCACCAGCCCCGTAATCGCCAGGATCACGGTCGCAACGATCACCGAAGTTGGCGAGATCAGCAGGTAGATGTCCGCAGCCTCCGCGTTCTTCGCCAGCGCGCTGTAGAACGTAATCCGCCCCACCAGCACCGAGATCAGATACGCCAGCGCGATCCCCGACACTCCGCCAACCATCGTGATGGCCATCGCCTCCGAAAGGAACTGCAGCAGGATATGTTTCCTGCGCGCGCCCAGCGCCTTCTCCACGCCGATCTCGCGCGTGCGCTGCTGCACCGCCACCAGCATGATATTCATCAGCCCGATGCCGGCAATGCCCAGCGTCAGCGCTCCCACCAGCGACAGCAACACCTGCAGCGCATTCGACAGAATCTTGAACTGGTGCAACTGCGTCATCAGGTTCGCGACATAGACGGCGTTGTGATCGGACGGCGTGAAATGATGAGCCTCGGCCAGCGTCTCGCGCAGGCTCTTCTCCGCCAGTTCGTTGTCGCCGGTGTAGCTGAACCAGATGCCGTCGAGATAATGCGTGTCCTTCAGATCGCTCATGGTGTTGAACGGGATATAGACCTGGCGATTGATGTCGTTGTCCTCGCCCTCCTGCATCTTGGGCTCGAGCACGCCCACAATCGTGAACATCTCTCCGTTCAGGCGCAGACTCTCGCCCAGCGCCCACCCGCCGGAGAACAGTTTCGTCTTCGCCTCCGAGCCAATCACGCACACATGCGCGCGCTCCTGGTCCTCCGCTCCGTTGAAGAAGCGCCCCTGCTCTGCGTTCAGCTTCACAATGTCCTGATACCCGGTCCGGATTCCAACCACGCTCCACGTGTACGTATGCAGATCGTTCTGCACGGTGACGTCCTTGTATGCCGCGGGCGATATCTGGCCGATCCCGGGAACGCTGGACGCGACGCGGTCCACATCATCCAGGGTTAAGCGCACGCGCACGCCCGCCTTGTCGCCGCCCGCCTGCTCGCTGGTGCGTCCGGGGAACACGCCGATGGTGTGCGTCCCCCATTGCGCGAAGATCGCCTCAAACGCGCGCGCGAAGCCTGCCCCATACGCCAGCAGCAGCACCACCGTCGCAATGCCCCACGCCATGCCGATCATGGTGATCATGGTGCGGCGGCGGTTGTAGAGCATCGCCTCCCACGCCTGGCCGAGAATGTCCCTGATCATCTCCGCTCCCTCATTCCCGCCGCAGCGCTTCCACCGGATCCAACTGCGCCGCCTTGTTCGCCGGATAAAGTCCTGCCGCCACTCCGCACGCCACCAGCGATCCCAGCGCCAGCGCCGCCGACCACGGCACCAGTCGAGGCGGATCAAATCCCGGCACCTTGTTCGTCAGCGCTTGCTGCAGCACCCACATCAAACCCGCGGAGACGGCGATTCCGATCACGCCGCTGATGCCGGTCAGCAACAATCCTTCCCAGAAAAACTGCGCCACGATACTCCGCTTCGTGGCGCCAATCGCTTTCAGCACGCCAATCTCGCGCGTCCTCTCCGTCACCGACACCAGCATGATGTTAATGATGCCCACCGCGCCCAGCCCCAGCGTGACGATGCCCACTCCGCCCAGAAACCAGTCCATCGCATTGAAGATGACGCCGATCAATCGCTCTTCCTGAATCGAGTCGAACTGATCGAACGCGTCTTTGAGCGAAGGATCGAAGCCGTGCCGTGCCGCGATCACCCGGTCTGCCGCGGCCAGCGCCGCCGCCGACTCGCCCCGCTGCGTCGGCTGAAACTGGATCGACGTCAGCGCGTCCTGAGGAATGTTGTCGCCCTTCATCGCGAACATCTCCTGCATCGTTGTCACCGGGATATAAAGCCGCTGGTCCGAAGTATCGTTGTCGCCGCGGCTTATCTTATCGGCCACGCCAATCACCAGGAAGGATGTCCCATTAATCGTGATCGTCTCCCCCAGCATGGGCCGGCCCGGAAACAGCAGCGTCGCCGCTTTCGAACCCAGCACCGCAACCCGCCGCCGCTCCGCCACATCGCCGTCGCTCAGAAAGCGGCCCTGCGCCACCGGCACCAGCTTCACGGCAGAGTAGTTGGGCTCGACTCCAAACACGCCGCTCGAGGTGTTGCTGTATTGACTCACCTCATACAGATCCGATCGCGTCATCTCCACGGTCACCGCACGAAGCTCGGGCAGGCGTCGCAGCGCGGCCTCGTCTCCGTTCGTCAACTTGTACGCACGCATTCCCGTATGCGAGTTCGCCGACGCGGGAATCATGCCGTCGAACATCATGATGATGTCGTTGCCCAGCCGCGACATCTGCTTGTGTTGCCCGGACCGGAAGCCCTCGCCCAGTCCCACCAGCACCAGCAGCGAGCCGACTCCCCACGCGATCCCGAACATGGTCAGGAAGCTGCGCAGTTTGTTGGCAGCGATCGCTCGAAAGACCTGGCCGAGAATGTCCGAAAAAGACTGCATGACGTCGCGACGGGGGAAGGGCGCTCACCGGAATGATACGCGCCGGCCGCGCCTCCGGTTCCCTTCATCGTCCGCATATCGCGCATGGAACCAGCCCCCGTCGGATTGCGTACTAACCAGCAGCCAACGAAGGCGTGCGCTCGCCCCGCGAGAGTTGTATACCTTATTGCATCGTTGGATCTGCGTCTGGACGGCCCCGGCTTTCCTGGCGCAGGGGAGGCTGTTGTGGCAGTGTCGCGAAAGAGCAATCGGGTCTGGATTTGGCTGGGCGGCCTTGCCGTTCTTGTGGTTCTGGCAGGGGCGGGGTTTGGGGTAACAAAGTTGGTGAATGGATCGAAGATCGATCCCAATCGGCTGGCCAAGGTGGCGCGCGGCGACGTAGCGCGATCAGTCGTCGCGACCGGGAAGATTCAGCCCATCACCGAAGTCGAGGTGAAGAGCAAAGCCTCCGGCATCGTCGAAAAACTCTACGTCGACATCAACGCCCAGGTGCACAAGGGTCAGCAACTGGCGCAGCTCGACCAGCAGGAGATCGTCGCCCAGGTGGAAGCGCAACGCGCGCAACTTGCCTCCGCCGAAGCAAATGTAACCACATTTGAAGCAAATATCGAACAGGATAAAGTCAACGCATCCGCGCCCGACCTGCCGATGTACAAGGCCACGCTCGATCGCAATACGGAGATGAAGAAGGCAGGCATCGTCAGCCAGCAGGCACTCGACGACACCAACAAGGACTACCTCGCCGCGCTCACCCGCCGCGATTCCTCCCGCGCACAGATCGGCGTGGACACGGCCAAGTTGAGGCAGGCGCACGCCCAGGTGCTGCAGAGTCAAGCCAGCCTCAAGCAGTTGGAGGAGCAACTCAGCTACACCACCATCGTCGCGCCCATGGACGGCGTCATCCTCTCCCGCGACGTCGAGATCGGCGACGCGGTCAGCTCCATCCTCGTGCTCGGCTCCACCGCCACGCTGATCATGACCGAGGGCGACATCAACCAGGTCTACGTGCAGGGCAAGGTCGACGAAGCCGACATCGCCCACGTCTACATGGGGCAGCCGGCGCGCATCAAAGTCGAGAGCTTCCGCGACCGCACCTTCAACGGCAAGGTCACCAAGATCGCGCCGCTCGGCGTCGAGAAGGATAACGTGACCACCTTTGAGGTGCGCGTCTCCATCGACAACTCCACCCGCGAACTCAAGGCCAACATGACCGCCAACGCCGAGATCCTGCTCGACGAGCACAAGGGAGTGCTCACCGTTCCGGAAAACGCCGTCAGCTACGACAACCAGAAGAACGCCTCCGTGCAGATCCCCGACACCAAACAGAAGGACGGCACGCGCAAGGTTGACGTAAAGGCAGGCCTCTCCAACGGCTCCATGACCGAGATCCTGAGCGGCCTCACCGAAGGCCAGCAGGTCGTGCTGCCGCAATAGGCGGCTGCGGGCCAAAGGTCCGCGCTAGAATCTCTCCCCGCGTTAGATCCCGCCACGTCGAATCGTTTCTTCGCGACCGCCCATCCGCCCTCCCCGCACAATCACCGGACGCTAAAGCGCGGATGCGGCGGTTCACGCTGGTAAAACTCCAGTCTGGTGTCCCGGAAGTTCGTAACACATCTCGACAAATAAGCGCGCCGTCATTCTGGAGCGAAGCTCCAGAATCTCCGTATCTCGCTCTTTTTCCATTCGGGCTTATGCTTTCACTGATGTCAAGAATTTCTGAGACACCACACTAGCAAGAGAAGAAACTCCGCAAAATCTCGATTTCGGAAACCTCACCCATTCACTTCTTACCATCCACCCCGGCCGAGCCGCTAAGACTAAACCCGACCCCAAATGATTCCGCAAAATCCGTTGTCAAGTCATAACTTATAACCGTTTTCCATACAAGGACATACACCCGGTTCGAGTTATGGTACAAGGCATATACTAGTAATAGGGGCTGTTCCAATAAAATCAGGACCAACGCCTGGCGGCCCAGAGTGCGTCAGGATAAGTACCTTGTTTTCTTATTTTTGCCAATAAGCTATGCAGAATCAAATATTTGCAGGGATCAATTTCTGTAACTAAAGAATCGAAAAGACTTAGCACCACCCCCCCCGGGGGGGGTATACCAGAAATTGACCGGTAATCCAATGACCATTCCTCTCACAACCCGCGAGCGTTACGCCCTCGGCCAGTCGCAGCGCAAGCACATGAAGCGCGCCGAGCACGCCGGCTGGCAGCCCAAACTCCGCCACGCCAACCCCCTCAAGCTTCTCGCCGACTCCGTCCGCGGCCGCGTCCCCGCCCTTATCCCCATCAAGCTCGACCGCATGGCCGCCTCGCCCTTCGGCTTCTTCCGCGGAGCCGTGCCGGTCATGGCCTACGACCTCTCGCTCGGCCCCAACACCGGCATCCACACCCAGCTCTGCGGCGACGCCCACATCCGCAACCTCGGAGCCTTCGCCGCCCCCGACGGCCGCCTCGTCTTCGACATCAACGACTTCGACGAAACCATCCGCGGACCCTTCGAGTGGGACGTCAAGCGTCTCGCCACCAGCCTCATCCTCGCCGGCCGCGAAGCCGGCGCGAAGAACGGCAACTGCCGCGACGCCGCCCGCTCGTTCCTCGCCAGCTATCGCACCAGCATGCACCTGTTCGCGCACATGCCCGTGCTCGAACTCGCTCACTATATGGTCCATCGCCTGCACAGCATCCAGCCCATCTCGCAGATGCTGGGCAACGCCGAGCGCGCCACGCCGCTGCACTCGCTCGAAGCCCTCACCATCCCCGCCGCCGCCGCACCCGCCCGCAGCGACAAGCGCACCGCCACCTCCCAACTTCCGCCGCGCACCAAAGCGCATCCGCGCATCTTCAAGACCATCGAGCCCGACCTCACCCGCGTTCACGGCGACACCGCGCGCCAGGTGCTCGACTCGCTCGCCACCTACACCGAGAGCCTGCAGCCTGAGCGCCAGCACTTCCTCGCGCAATACACGCCGCTCGACGTCGCCTTCAAGATCGTCGGCACCGGCTCCGTCGGCCTGCGCGACTACTGCATCTACATGCAGGGCAACGGCGCCAAGGACCCGCTCTTCCTGCAAATCAAGGAGGAGGCGCTCTCCGCCTACACGCCGTATCTGGGACAGGCTTCCTCGCCGAATCACCAGGGCCGCCGCGTCGTCGAAGGCCAGCGCGCCATGCAGTTCCAGTCCGACCCCTTCCTCGGCTGGACCACCATCCAGGGCCGCGACTATCTCGTCCGCCAGCTCAACGACCACAAGGCCGCTATCGCCAGCGACGATCTCAAGTCCACTGGCCTGCTCGAATACGCCAAAGTTTGCGGCGAAACGCTGGCCCGCGGCCACGCTCGCGCCGGCGACGCCTGCACCATCGCCGGCTACCTCGGCGCCTCCGACCGCTTCGATGACGCCGTCGAAAAATTCGCCGTGGAGTACGCCGATCAGACCGATCGCGACTACGAAGCGCTCCTGCGCTCCCGCCGCAACCCCAAAGCCGCCTCGTCCGCCGCAAAGCCGCGCCCGTCCAAGAAAACGCCGAAGAAGAAGAAGGCCAATAAAATCAAGTCCGGAGGCCATTCCCGTTAGCCACCCAGGCCAGCCTACGACCCGCCGTGCGCCGCCAGCCAGCGCTTTAGCTCCGGCTCCTGTGCCGCCCGCAGATGGATGCATGCGTTCATCCGGTCGATCGACTGCGCCAGCGTGCGCTGCGCCGACTCCACCGGATGCTCGGCAAAGAAGCTCGTCACCTCGTCCCGCTTCGCCACCGTGCAGAAGGCCCCTGTCGCCTCCACAATCCGCGCCCCCGAGCTGGTCGTCGACTTCTTCGCAACCGCGTCCCAGTGCTGCTGCACATACTGCCACGCCAGGTCCTGCGTGTCCGGCCGCTCCAGCAGCAGCGCGATCAGCGTCCAGCTATCCTGGCTGCGCATCGCGTCCGACACCGCGTACTCCAGCGTCTTGATCACCAGCACCGGCGTCGTGAACCGCGTCAGCGCGCGCATGGCCGCCTCCTTCAGGTCCGGATCGGTCGCGTTCTCGCTCACGCGCTTCAGCTTGTCGTACATCGCCTCATCGCCGTGCACCGTGGCCAGCGCGATCGCCGCATCCGCCATCAGCGGGTCAGCCGCCTTCTGCCCCGCGAAGACGGTTCGCGCCAGGCTCTCCGCCTCCGCCAGCACCGCCGGATCCTTCGCCAGGCCCAGCCCGTCGAACAGCGTCTCGCGCAACTCCGCATGCGCATCCGCCTCATGCTTCTTCGGCCCGCCCAGCGCCGAGTACGCCCCGCTGAACTCCCGCCGCACCACCGCGTTCAGCCGATCGCGATCCTCCTCCGTCGCAATCTGCGTCCGGATCGCCGCTACCTTCCCCAGCGCAATATCCATCACCGTAGGATCGGAGTCCTGCTTCACCGCCAGCACCAGGTCCAGAAATCCGCCCACCGTCCCTTCTCCCGCGCGCATCAGCGCCCAGCGGTCGCCCAGCAGGCCAATCCGCTCCGCCGCCGTCAATCCCATCTCCGCGTTTGCAATGATCGCCTTCAACTGCTCCGGCGCATACGCCGTCCGGTAATATCCCTTGTCTCCCGCATTCGCATACACAAACCGCATTCCCGATGAAACAGGAACCGGCACGTCCAGCGCCGTTGTGCCTGGCGTCAGCAACCTGCACGAAGCGTCCTTGAAACATACAGGAATCGTCCACGCCTCGCTGCCGCCGTCGGACATGCCGCCCAGAAGAAACCGGCTCTGCGTGACAGGTGCGCCCGCTCCCAATTTCGAGAGCGTCGCCAGCGGAACTCCCGGCTGCTCCACAAAGCTGCGCATCACCTTGTCCACCGGCAGCCCGCTCACCTTCGTCTGCGCGTCCCAGAAATCCTCCGCCGTGGCATTCCCATACGCGTGCGCCGCGAGGTACGCCTGCACCCCGCGCCGGAACGTCTCCTCGCCCACCCAGTTCTCCACCATTCCGATCACCGCGCCCGCCTTGCCGTACGCAATGTCGTCGAACAACTCGTTGATCTCGTCCGGCGTCTCCGCCTTCGCCCGGATCGGCCGCGTCGTCCGGCTCGCGTCCTCATCCAGAATGCGGTTCAGGTCCTGCGCATCGTCCTGCGCGAACTCCCACTTCGGGTCCCGTTTCGCCGCGGCCTTGGTCTCCATCCACGTCGCAAAGCCCTCGTTCAGCCACAGGTTGTCCCACCACTGCGGAGTCACCAGGTCCCCGAACCACTGGTGCGCCATCTCGTGCGCCACGGTGGTCGCGACGTCCTTCTTCGCCGCCAGCGGGCCGTCCTTCGCGTCCACCAGCATCTCGGTCTCGCGGTATGTGATGCACCCGAAGTTCTCCATCGCGCCCGCCTCGAAGTCCGGAATCGCCACCATGTCCAGCTTCGCCATCGGATACTTGATGCCGAAGTACCGGTCGTAATAGTGCAGATTCCACTTCGCCGCATTCAACGCAAACTTGGTCAGCCCCACCTTGTCGGGAGTCGCGCACGACCGGATCGGCACCCCGTCCGACTTGCCCTTGGTGCAGACGAAATCGCCCACAATCCACGCCACCAGGTACGTCGACATCTTCGGCGTCGTCGCAAACCGCTGCGTATGTTTCCCCGCCACCGGCCCCGGCGTGTCGCTCACCATCGCCGTATTCGCGATCACCGTATCGCCCGCATCCACCACCAGCGAGACATCGAAGGTCGCTTTCAGCGCCGGCTCATCGAAGCAGGGAAACGCCCGCCGCGCGTCAGTCGCCTCAAACTGCGTCACCCCGTAGTTCCGCGCCTTCGTCTTCGAAAGATAAAACCCCCGCAGCTTATCGTTCAGAATCCCGGTATACGCAATCTCCAGCGTCACCGATCCCGCCGGCAGCGCCCGCGCAAACGTCAGCGTCGCCTGCTCCTTCGCCGCATCCAGCGTCACCACCGCGTTTTGTGCACCGCCTTCGCCACCTATGGAAGCGTCATTCTGAGCTCCGCTCAGAATCTCCGTATTCGCCTTGGCTTTCTGGTTGTCATTCCGCAGCGCAGCGGAGGAACCTGCTTTCGCCCCAGCCCACGCCCGCACCGCGCCAAACTCAATCTCCGCCGCATTCAACGTAATCGTCGTCGCCGGACGATCCAGCACCACCTCCATCCGCTCTTCCCCCACAAACCGAGCCTTCGCCAAATCCGGCGTAATCGTCAGCGCATAGTGCTCCGGCCGAACGCCACCCGGCAGCCGCTGCGCCCACGCGCCCCCACCCCACACGAAGACCAATCCCAAACCCAGCAGCCCATGGCGTAAACGCATCCCTATCAGCATACAAAGGTATTGCCGGGACTGTCCCGCCGCCCCACATCCGTGACGCCGGACACAGACCCATGTCGCGAATGCTCATGGAATGACCTCGTCGGCGATTCTCCCTAAAACGGCGACTCCGATTCCGCCTCCCCGATCGCTCTTCCCGGACATCGCCCCCCCGCAATCCGGAGGAACGTCATGGAAATCGCCAACGCCTTCATCAACCACGCAACCCAACCCACTGCCGAAGAACTCGCTGCGGCACTCGGCCCAACCTCCGCCATCTGGAACAAATTGGTAGTGTGCCTCGCAGACGAATGTGGCCTCAACATCCAGGAGTGGAACTCCTACTCGCCCAAGGCCGGATGGTCGATGCGCTTCAAACTGAAAAAGAGGAACATCCTATATATGGCGCCCTGCAAGGATTGCTTCCGCGTGGCGTTCATCCTCGGCGACAAGGCCGTCAAGGCCGCCCGCCAAATCAAGCTTCCGCAACGCATCACAAACGCGATCGACGAAGCTCCCCGCTACCCCGAGGGCACAGGAGTAAGGCTCGTCGTCAAGCGCATATCCGACCTGGCAGGAATCAAGCAACTCGCCGCAATCAAACTCGCCAACTGAGAGGCATCAACGCACCTTCAGACCGGCCCAATTCGTCCAGCGCGCCTTCGCGGCCGACTGCGCCGCCTCTCGCCGAGGATCGGGCACAAGACTCTCGGGCCGCGTCTTGACCGGTTCCGGCCCGCGCACCGGAGCCTCGGCCGCGGGATCCGCCGACGGTTCAACCACCTTCGACACAGAATCGTGCGACGTGCGTAGCCCCGGCGAATTGATTGCCCGATACAGCTCGCGGTTCTCTCCCATCACCGCATCCGGTATCGGCGCAGCCGACGCACAGAATTGGAAGTCGCGCGGAAAGTAGATGTGATTGTGGCCTTGCCCGCAGCGAATGGCGCCCGGCTTCATGCTTGCCGCCTCAGGCCCGAACGACATATACGGGCAGGTGTCGAACGCCACCAGTTCCCGGCACGTGCGGCACAGAACCCCCCAATAAGGTGTCTCTTTGTTTCTCTCATTCATCTCGCTCCGCACTTCAGCGGAGGCCGGTTGAACGCCATCGAACACGCGCGTGTGCTTAGTATCGCCTTCCATCGTTCACCTCGATAACTCTGGAACTTCGTCGGGAGACAGAGACGTGCTGCTCGTCAGGCCGTTCGACAGGCAGGCCACAAATTACAGGGGCCACCGCCGAAGGGAACCGGCTCCGCTCAATCGCTGCAGCGGACGCCAGGGATATCGCTGACGAAGATCGCGTGTGCAACAGACATCAATGCTGACGCCGCGGCACACGCGTTTGAAATTGAAAATGGCCTAAGTACGCGATGGTAGAGTGCACGTCAGCCCCCAAACGCGCAGTCATTGACTCCGCGAGCCTTCCCCCGCGAACAGGGCTTCCACCCCTTCCCGGCAACCGGAAGCAATCACGCGTCTCAGGGCAAGGACTACTCAAACTCTCAGCCGAATCCGCCCACCCCGCTATTTGATTCAAATCGATGCGTAATTTCGCACCCCTCCCCCGTATACCCTGCGTATGTGGCTATCTGAGATGACACTATCGGGCACCATGGAGACCGACACCCAGCAAATCGCCCGCGGTCTTCGTCAGCGGGATGTCGCTCTTCTCAGCGCCCTAGTCGCGCAATACCAGTACCGCCTCGTCCGCTACCTCATCTATTTGCTCGGCAGCCGCGAGTCTGTCGACGACCTCGTGCAGGAGACATGGCTCCGTGTCCTCGAGCGCGGCCGCACCTACGATGGCCGATCCCGCTTCGAGCCGTGGCTCTTCACCATAGCCCGCAATCTCGCCATCGACACCATGCGCAAACGCCGCATGGTCTCGCTCGACGCAAACGACGAGGACGATCCCGAGCACGCCATCGCACCGCCCATCTCCCCGGAGCCCTCGCCCTTCGAGCAGGCCGCCCGCACCGAAGACGCCCGGCATCTCGCCCAATCCCTCGCCACCCTCGAACCCATCTACCGTGAAGCTCTCGTCCTGCGCTTCCAGGAAGATCTCTCCCTGCAGGAGATGGCCGGGATCATCGGAGCACCTGTCTCCACCGTGTCCACCCGAATCTACCGAGGCATCGAAGCCCTGCGAGCCCACATGGAAGGACCACCCCATGCAAACTGACCATCCGTCATTCCGGCGCATCATCGATCAATCCCTCGCCGGCGCAGCCTCCCCGCAGCAGCAGCAGACCCTGCGCGAGCATCTCGCCACCTGCGCCGCCTGCCAGCAATATCTGGATGCGTCCAACCGCGCCATCGCCGCCCTCGAAGACTTTTCCTTCACCGTCGACCCGGCGCTCGACAGCAAGGTCCTCGCCTCGCTCGCGGAGCGCGCGCAACAACTCGAAGCCGCACGCATCCAGCGCCAGCGCCTGGGTTGGACAAGTTGCCTCGCGCTCCTGCTTACGGTCACCGGCTCCGTCGCCGCAGCGCAACTTTGCAGCCTCGCCGCCGCCACCTTCCACCTCGAACCTGCGCAGCTTCACCTCGGTCTCGCGACCTTCTGGATCACACCCTCGGTTTTGATTTGCATGCTGTTACTGCTGCCCGGATTCCAAGCTGTGCTGGGCAGCCGGAAAGGACTATCGCTATGATGGATCTCCTCGAACCTCGCCACCTCGTCATCCTGTTCTTCCCGTTTGCCTTCCTTGTTCTCCTGGCCACGGTCATCACCGTTCTGGTGCGAAATTCAGGTCACGCTTCGGGCAATAGCCGCAGTCTCCCGATGCGCATTCGCGAATCATTTCTCGACATTGTTCCCCGGGCAGCCCGCCGAACAGCAACCGTCCTCCTTTGTCTTGCCATGCTGATCGGCATGATCTTCGGCTTTTTCGGAGGGCGGTCCCAAATGCTGGTCGATCACGCCCACGGCCACTTTCCCGCGTATGGCCCCTATCTGCCGGTGCTGATATCGCTGGCCTGTCTGCTCCCTGGAGCGTTCGTAGGCAGCCTGTTCGCCATCTGGATCCTCGGCCTCGGCTACGTCTATGCCGATGCCCGCCGCCGGAACATGCCCGAGATCCCCTGGATGCTCATCGCCGCCATCGTCCCCAACTTGCTCGGCTTCCTGCTCTACTTCGTTCTGCGCAAGCCCATCGCATCGCCCTGCCCACATTGCGGCCAGCCCAAAACGCCGGATCAACTCTTCTGCCCTTGGTGCGGCTATCAGGCACCGTCACCGTCAACCGCCGCAATTCCTCCGCAAACGGTCTAGCGCACGATCCATCCACGATGGGACACCGCATTAAAAACGGCGGCGGCCACGCGCATCGTGCCGGCGAGCGTTGCTGTCCCTCGCCGAACTCCCTGCGCCCGGCCGCGGACCCCTTACGCGACGTTCAACGGCTCCAGGCTGGAAGCCGTGTACGCCATCGGAGCGATGTTCTTCCACCCCGCGCCTTCCTTGCGCCGCGCGCTGAAGCTCAGACGGTGCGTGTGGCACCCGTTGCACTTCAGAACCTCAATCGTCGAAGCAAACTCCGACCACTTGCCCCGCTTCTTCGACCCCTTCGCCGTGTGCGCCGTAATCGACTGCTGCAGCCGCCGGCTGCGCGCCGCCGTCAGCACGTCATCGGCCGAGCTCCGGATGTCGTCCGACCGATCGTAGTACCGCGTCTGCGCGCCCTTCCTGCTCAGCAGCAGCATGCAGTTCTTGCAGTACGAGAGCGTCCGCAGGTACGAGAACACCAGCAACCCGCCCACCGCGAACCCCACGATCTGCAACGCCCACACCGTCCACTGCGTGCTGTGCTTCGACACGCCCGAACCGATCGAGTGGACGCTGTCGCCCATGTTGCCGATCTGCTTCACCGGGCCCATGTTGCTCACGTCCTGCGTGGCCATCATGTTCGACACCCCGCCGCTGATGCCGTCCACCCGGCTGTCGCTGCCGCCGCCCGCAGTTCCGGGAATCGACGGCGGCGCCCCAAACGAGCTCGACGCCGAAGAGGTGCTGCTGTCGCTCGAGTCATCGCCGCCCAGCCCAATCGTAAGCTGACTGTGCGCTACAGAGTTGCCCAGGAAGCGGCTGAACGACGCAACATCCTTCGGCGCACCCTTGGCGGCCATCATCAACGCAAGTTCGGTCGACTGGCCCATGTACACCGTAAACGCCGCGATGGCCACAATCGCAATCGCAACCACCTGCGCCGGGCGAACCCGCAGCACCAGCAAGCCCAGCAGGTAACCGATCGCCGCCACCACCCCCGCGCCAATCGCACCCACCGGGATGTACTGCCAAAGCTGATACCCAAACAGCGCCTGCCCGCTGCGCGCCTCGAGGAAGAGCAGAACCGCAGCGGTCAACACGCTGGTCACAGCTCCAAACAGAATTACGGCGATGTTGCGGAGAATTCCACTCATAGCTTTCCTTTTCAGTGAGTTGATAGCTCCCGAAGCATAGCCCGGATCCGCCGCGCCGCGATATTCCACCTACGGGTCACAATTCTGCTGTGACGTCTGACCCATCCGTCGCATGCCCCACTCATGCACCGCCACCACAGGGTTTCGAGGGCGGCAAGACCAAAAACGGTTTCTGGAATACTATATTTCAGGGACCAGAATAAGCCCCTTGATGGGAGATATTGCTTATGGATTCTCCGGACCTACCGCTCGGCATGCGCACCAGCGGGGACCCGAAACATACGACCAGAGAAACTCTGGAGGTGTTTCAAAACCTTCTGTACCTCATTCGCGAGGATGCTGGAGACGCCCATCGTGTCAGGGCCTATCTGGATCATGCCGACGAGGTTTTGCAGAACCTCCATGCGGGCCCGTGTTGTTGTCTGTATCGGGACTAAGCGCGCACCCTCGGACTGGCAGATACGATCCAAACGCACCGCTCCCGGCACAACCGCTTAAATCCTGGGCTTCAGGAAGCGGGAAAGCAGGTCGACGACTTCGGCGGCCGGATCGGCCTCGCGCTCGCGGAGCGATTCGTTGAAGAAGCCACCGTCCTGCTGGTCGGGGCTGGGATCGTAGAAGGTGGCCGAGTCGGTGTCGATGGGGTTGGGCTGGGTGGGCGCGGCCTGGGCGATGCGCGCCAGCTCGTCGTGATCGAGCCAGTGCAGGCAGCAGGTCTCGCAGGTGTCCGTCACCACGTTACTGCCGTTGATGTAGAAATGGGCCTCCATCGGCCGGTGGCAGTGCGGGCAGTTGATGCGGCGGTCGAGCTCGTGCACGTCCGCGGGCAGCGCGGGGATCGGGGCGCTGGCAGTGCGGGCCGCGTCGACCAGGCTCTCGAACTCCATCATCGCGACCAGCATGCCGTGGCACTTGGTGCAATAGAGCAGCGGGGAGCGACCCAGTGTGGCCTGCATCAGCGGAACATTGCAGATGGGACACCCGTTGCCGGTGGGATCCTCGGCCAGAACCTGCACGCCGCTGGTGTCGCGCTCCGGCACAACGACGCTGTGGCAGTAGTTGCACTTCAGGCTTGCGCTCTCAGCATGCATCGGTGCGCCGCACGAGGGACAGTTCATTGGGGCTTCCCGCAGTCAGGACAGAAGCTGGCTTGCCCGGGGATGGAATGCCCGCAGGACATGCAGAACTTGGTGGCTCCCGCGGCCGGCGCCGAAGTTGCGGCAGGGGCTGCGGCCGGCACGGGGTGGAATGCGCCGGCCATCGCCTGTCCCATGGCGGCACCGGCGCCGAGTCCTACGCCGAGGCCGGCCACTCCGCCGGGATTGGCGGCGGCGGTCGTCATGGCCTGCGCGGCGGCGTACTGCGAGTACTTGTCCAGATCGCCCACCATGTTCATGCCGATGCGCTGGTCGAGCGTCTTCTGCAACTCATCCGGCAGCGAGACGTTCTCGACGACGAACTGGGTCAGCTCGATGCCCAGCGCGGCGAACGTCGGCTTGATCTGCTCCAGCACCTTGGCGCTGAGCGCGGCCTCGCTGGCGGTCAGGTCGAGGTACGACAGCCCGCTGGCCGCAAAGATGTCGGTCATCCTCGCGATGATCGTGTTGCGCAGCTGGTCCTCGAGGTCCGCAACGTAGTAGACCTCGCGCGTGCCGCTGACCAGGGTGAAGAAGAGACGCGGATCCGCGATGCGGTAGGAGTAGATGCCGTAGGCGCGCAGGCGGATCGCGCCGAACTCTTTATCGCGCAGGGTAATGGGCGTCGCGGTGCCCCACTTCTGGTCGATCTCCAGGTGCGTGGAGAAGAAGTAAACATCGGACTTGAACGGAGACTCGAAGTCCTTGTCCCAGTTCTTCAGGTCGGTGAGGAGGGGCAGGTTCTGCGTGTTGAGCGTGTAAAGGCCGGGGCCGAAGACGTCGGCAATTTTGCCCTGGTCGACGAACAGGGCCATCTCGGACTCGCGCACCGTCAGCTTGCCGCCGTTCTGGATCTCCTGGTCGAGCATGGGGTAGCGCCACGCGAGAATGCCCGGCGCGGGCTCGTTCCACTGGATGACGTCGATGAACTGCTTGCCGAGAAACTGGGCGAGAGTCATTGGGTTTCTCCTCGAGAGGAATCGTAGCACGGAGGTGTCGATTGCCGATTGAATTTGCGGGCCGTTGGGATCAGGCCGCTTTCCGGCGCTCCACGCAGAGACGCGCGGGGCGGTGTTCGCGAATCTCGACGTCTTCCGCGCCCAGGCCGGCGGCGGCGCACATGCGCTGCCAGTCCTCGATGAGGAAGGCGCGGCGGATGGACGCAAGGCCATCGCAGCGAATAAACGGGTGCCACCACGGCCCGCGCATGAGGACGTTGAAGACGCGGTACGGCACGGACTTGCGATGCAGGTCCACGACAATCCATCCCATGCGCGCAGTCTGCTCCGCCCACTCGAGAAAGCGGACGATCTCCGGCTCGGCCAGGTGGTGCAGCACACCGGACGCCGTGACCACATCCGCTTCGCCGCCGGCCACGCCCGCGTGCACGTCGCCGTGGATCCAGGCGATGCGGCTGGATGCGGGGGTTGCCTCGCGAGCGGCGCGAATGGCGTTCTCATTCACATCCGTGCCGACAAGTTCCAGGGCGACTCCGCGCTGAGCGGCCCAGCGCTCGATGCGCCGCAACATGTCGCCGTAGCCGCACCCAAAGTCCACGACGCGCAGCGGCCGGCTGTGCGTACTCCGGGCCTGCGTTACTTCTTCCAGATAATCCAGAATCGGCCGATGCGCCCGGGTGATGCGGTTAACCACAGCCAGATCGCGCAGGCAGCGGCGCAACTCCTCATAGCTGCACGGCCCGTCCATCCGCTCGTCGAGCTGTGCGCGTTCGGAGAAGTCAGGACGGTCAGCCATGTGCGGACGCGGCCCGCTCCGAGCGCCCGGAGAGATCTGCGGCGCGCGCCTCCGCGTACGCGGCAGCACCCAGCAGCGCGCAGGTGTCGTCGAGGATCACCCGCACCGGGATCGACTCCAGCACCGGCGAGAGGCGGCCCTTGTCGAGATACGCCTTCACGAATCCGCCGCTGGTGAGCGTCTTCAGCGCCTTGGGCGCAATGCCGCCGCCGAGATACATCCCGCCCATCGCGAGCACCTTCAGCGCGACGTTTCCTGTCTCCGCGCCGTACGCGGCGGCGAAGGTCTGCATGGTCTCGAAGCACAGCGGGCTGGAATCATCCTCCGCGCACTGGCCGATGACGGCGTTCGGATCTTCGGCGGCCATGCGGTCGCGCAGCCACTGCGGCTCTTCCAGCTTCTCCACGTCGCGCAGATACGCATACACATTCTTGATGCCGAGGCCGGAGACGACGCGCTCCCAACTGACGCGTCCGGCCAGCGTGTGCCGCAGATACTGCAGCAGCATAACCTCGCGGTCGTTGCGTGGAGCGAAATCACAGTGGCCGCCTTCCGACGGAATGGGGCGATGCGTCTTGCCGTCCCAGATGAGCAACGCCTCGCCCAGGCCGGTGCCCGCGGCGATCAGTCCGCGATGTCCGACCTCCGACGCGTCGCCCTGGTGCAGAGTCACAATGCTCTCCGGCGCGAGTTCGGGAATGCCATAGCCATTGGCCTCGAGATCGTTGATCAGGAAGATGTGCTGGATGCCGAGCGCCTTGGCCAGGTCGCGCTGGTCCAGCGTCCACGGCAGGTTAGTGAGCTTCAGACGGCCGTCGCGTACCGGGCCGGGACAACCGAAGCACGCGGCGACGATCTGCTCGCGCTCGCCGGGCAAAAGAAATTTCTCGACCGCCTCCTCCAGTGAGGGAAGCTCCTGCGCCGGAACTTTCTCGTCACGAAACGGCTTCAGCCGGCCGCCCTCGAAGTTATAGAGCGCGAGATGTACCTTGGTGCCGCCGACGTCGCCTGCAAGAATCATGAAACGTGTTCTCCGTTCTACGTTCTGCGTTCTCCGTTCCAGATTGCTCTTCGATCATTCCGCTCTCAACGGTGAACGTAGAACGGACAACGGACAACTGTCTTCAAAAAAGCTCCAGCGAACCCACACCATCCGCGCCCGCCACTGGCAATTTGGCCGCGGCGGCTGCGTCGAGCAGCATCGTCAGCTTCCCGCTCGCCGGGCGGATAAGCTGCGATGGCTTCGCCTCCGGATCGTACACTCCCAGCAGCACCTCGTACAGCACATCCGTCTTTTCCGCGCCCTCGATGAGGAACGCGACCTGGCGTCCGCGGTTGATTACCGGCCACGTCAGCGTGATGCGCCACGTCTCCTTCTGCAACACGTGGTTCGCGACGGCCAGCGCCACCATCTCCGTAAGCGCAGCCGTGTGCGGGAACAGCGATGCGGTGTGGCCGTCGCTGCCCATGCCAAGCAGGACGAGATCGAAGACGGGCTCGCCGGGGCCGAACTCCTCGCGAAGCTCGGCCTCATATTGGGACGCCGCAACCGCGGGGTCGAGCTCACCCTTCATGCGGTGGATCTGCGCGGCCGGCAGCGGCACCTTCGAGAGCATCGCCTCGTTAGTCATGCGGTAGTTCGACTCCGCATCGGTGGGCGGCACGCAGCGCTCGTCCACCCAGAACAGATGCAGCTTGTCCCAGGGCACGCGCGCGAACCAAGGCCGGCTCTGGTCCGCCAGCAGCGCAAACATCGCCTTAGGCGTGCTGCCGCCGGAGATGGCAACTCGCGCCACGCCGTGCGCCTCGGCCGCCGCAGCGACCGCCGACGTAAACAACTCCGCCGCGCCCGCCGCCACCTCAGCGGACGTCGGCCAAACCCTATATGTAACCGAAACTGGTCGCGGCATAGTGCGATTCCGTCCTCAGACCCTCAGGGGCTAAAGCCCCAATCCTTCTGCCCCCTCTGGCGGCACGGCTGAAGCCGTGCCCTTAAGCGAAACGAGAAACACAGCAACTGACCTGACAACTGGCAACTGACAACTGGCAACTGACAACTGACAACTGGCAACTGGCAACTGACAACTGACAACTGACAACGAGTCTTACAGCTTTCTCCACTTGCGCCCGTCGAGTTCCATCAACGCGTCGCCGGTCGATGGACCCCACGTGCCTGCCGCGTAGTTGGGAAAGTCCTTGATGGGATTCTTCGCCCAGTACTGCAGAATCGGCGTCATCAGCGCCCAGGTCGCCTCCACGCCATCGCGATGCGCGAACAGCGTGGCATCGCCCAGCATCGCGTCCAGCAGCAGGCGCTCGTAGCCGTTGGCCGACGAGACGCCGAACGCCTCCGAGTAGTTGAAGTTCATGTCCACCGGACTGATGCACATGGTCGGGCCCGGCACCTTCGCCTCAAAGCGCAGCGCGATGCCCTCGTCCGGCTGGATACGCATCGAGATGAGGTTCGACTTGATGCCCTCCATGCAGTTGCCCTTGTCGTCCTTGAACAGCGTGAGCGGCGGTTGCTTGAACTGGATGGTGATCTCGGTGACGCGCTTGGCCATGCGTTTGCCGACGCGCAGGTAGATGGGCACGCCCGCCCAGCGCCAGTTCTCGATCTCCACGCGCAGCGCCGCGTAGGTCTCCGTCTGCGAGCGCGGATGCACGCGGTCTTCCTGGCGATAGCCGACGACCGGCTTGCCGTCCACCATGCCCGGCCCATACTGCCCGCGCACGGTATCGGCAAAATGGATCGGCTGAATGGCGCGGTACACCTTGATCTTCTCCGCGCGCACGGCCGATGCGTCGAACGACACCGGCGGCTCCATCGCGACGAAGCTCAGCAGTTCCATCACGTGGTTCTGCATCACGTCGCGCAGTGCGCCCGCGCTCTCGTAGAACGGCCCGCGCCCCTCGATGCCGATCGACTCGGCCGCGGTGATCTCGATGTGGTCGATGTAGTTGCGGTTCCACACATTCTCGAAGATGCCGTTGGCGAAGCGGAAGACGAGGATGTTCTGCACCGTCTCCTTGCCCAGGTAGTGGTCGATGCGGAAGATCTGGTCCTCGCGGAAGACCTTGTTCACCTCATCGTTCAGCGCCTTGGCCGATTCCAGATCGTGGCCGAACGGCTTCTCGATGACGATGCGCACCCAATGCTTGTACCCATCCGATTCGAGCATCTCGGGCTGCGACATGTGATGCGCGCCGAGGAACTTGATGATGTCGGAGAAGTACTCCGGCGCCGTCGCCAGGTAGAACAGGCGATTGCCCAGCGTGCCGTATTTCTCGTCCAGTTGCGCCAGCAGTTCCTTCAGCCCCGCGTAGCCCTCCGAATCGTCGAAGTTCATCGCGTGATAGCTGATGCGGTCCACGAACTGCGTCAGCCTGTCTTCCGAGGCGTCCATACCGCCGCCCGCCTCGATGCCTTCCTTCATGTCGGCGGCGAAGGTCTGCTCCAGAGGCCGGCGCGCGACGCCGACCACAGCAAAGTTATCCGGCAGATTGCCCGCCTGCTCCAGGTGGTAGAGCGCGGGCAGCAGCTTGCGCTTGGTCAGGTCGCCGGACGCGCCAAAGATGACGACAATGCACGGGTCGGGGCTGCGCTCCGAGTGCTGGCTGGCCTTCAACGCTTCGGGGGAGATCATGACCTGAGTCGTCGCCATAAAGAAATTGCTCCTTCAATCCTGCTTCCAGAAGCCGTTCAGAGATGCTGCATTGTGGGGGACCGAACTTCGACGGGCGTATTAAAACTATACGGTGTCTCGATCCACCGCGCATGCACGGCGAACGCCTGTCTGTGTCTGCCTTTCAACCTGCAACCAACAACCTGTAACCTGCAACTTCTTTACTGGCCTTCCGGAAAATCCGCGCCCAGCGTCACCGCCTCGTACGCCGCCATCTCCTCGCGCCAGAGCTCCAGCTTGCCCTTGAACCGGTTGTAGGCCAACGATCCCAACAGCAGGTGAAGCGGCGGATGCGGCGACTCGACTACGTCCATGATGGCGTGGATCGCCTTCAGCGGATCGCCCGGCTGCTTGCCCGGCATGGCGTGGAAGTACTGGCGCGTCTTGCCCACACTCTCGGCGTACTCGGGCATGGTCCGCGCAGCCAGCAGCGCCGACCGGCCGAGGAAGTCGGTGCGGAACGGCCCCGGCTCCACGATGGTCACGCGGAGGCCCAGCGGAGCCACCTCCGCCGCCAGCGCCTCGGAGAATCCCTCCACCGCGAACTTGCTGGTGTTGTAGTAGCCCCAGCCCGCCTGGCCGACCAGCCCGGCAATCGACGAGAGGTTCACAATGTGCCCCGACCCCTGCTTGCGGAACTGCGGCAGCAGAGCTCGCGTCACCCGGATCAGGCCCAGCACGTTGGTCTCGAAGACGGGCAGGAATTCCGACTCCTCCGCTTCCTCGATGCCGCCCGCGATGCCGTAGCCCGCATTGTTCACCAGCACGTCGATGCGCCCGAACGCCGCAATCGCCTCCCTCGTCACCGACTCAATCTGCTCCGGTTTGGTCACGTCGAGCACAAAGGTGCGCGCGGTGTCGGGATAATTCGTGGCCAGGTCGGCGATCTGTTCCGGCTTGCGCGCGGTGGCCAGAACGCGCCCGCCACCCTTGAGAACTTCTTCCGCCAGCAGCCGCCCAAAGCCCGTCGAGGCTCCGGTGATGAGCCAAACCTTGCCCGCATTCGTTCCATTCGTCGTATTTGCCATAACCTATCTGACGCCCCAGAGCCGCCCTACGATGCAAACCACATTTCCAGGATGGCCCATTCATCGCAATTCATCGCGAAGGGTGGTACTCCTATGCGCGGTATTCCTTGACGCCATCCTCTCCCGCGATCAGCGCCATCGTCGCCATGCCGAGAAACAATCCGTGCTCCACCACGCCGACGATGCTGCGAATCTCGGCCGCCGTCACCTCCGGCTCGTCGATCCGCCCGCACGCGCAGTCCAGGATATAGTTGCCCTCGTCGGTGAGGTACGGGCCGGTGCCGGTCTTCGCGGGCCGCAGCTTCGGGTTCAGGCCCAACGCGGCCAGTCGCGGCTCCACCAGCGGCAGCGCCATTGTGATCACCTCAACCGGCAGCGGAAACTTGCCCAGCACCTCGACCAGTTTGGTCGAGTCAGCCACGACGATGAACTCCTTCGCCGCGCTGGCCACAATCTTCTCCCGCAACAACGCGCCGCCACCGCCCTTGATCAGGTCCAGCCCACCGGGGGTCGAGCAAACCTCATCCGCCCCATCTATATACAGATCAATCTCCGGCAGCTCCACCAGCGTCTCCACGCGCATACCCAGCGAGAGCCCCAGATCGTGGCTCGCATCCGACGACGCAACGCACCGAATGTTCAGCTTGCGCGCCGCCAGTTTGCGGATGAAGATTGTCGCCGTCGTACCGGTACCCAGCCCAACGACCATTCCGTCCTGGACGAACTCAGCCGCCCGCCGCGCCACCAGCCGCTTCGCCTCATCCTGCGTCATGCTGAATCCCCTTCATGGCCCTATCGATGCGTCATCCCGACCGAAGCCGTAGGCGGAGTGGAGGGACCCCCGCATTTCGCCCGGAGCACCCACAAATCTCCGCTACGAATCCTCGTACTCCCAGTCGTCCGTTGGCGGCACAGAGTCCTCGTACGTCGCCTGCCGCGAAGACTCGAACGGCTTCCGCTCCCCGAGCTTCGTCTCGTCGTCTTTCTCGCGCAAAATCTCGCGTTCCGTGTCGACCATCTTCGCCCTACCTGCCTTCGCCTTTCACGCGCGCTAGCGCGTCCAGAACCGCACGAAGTGCCTACTTCTTCACCAGCTTCTTCGCCGTCTCCACAACATGCGCCACGTTGATGCCGAGCTTGTCCAGAGCAATCGGCCCCGGAGCCGACGCGCCGAAGCGGTCGATCCCGATCACCGCGCCGTTGTGGCCGACGTACTTGTACCAGCCCATGGTAGCGCCCGCCTCGAGCGAGATCTTCGGCGTCGACTCCGGCAGCAGCTCAGCCTTATACGCGTCGCTCTGCTCGTCGTAGATCTTGAAGCTCGGCATCGACACCACCTTCGCCGTAATCCCCGCAGCCTTCAACTCCTCCGCCGCCTTCAGACACGTCGTCACTTCCGAGCCCGTGCCGATCAGAATCACATCCGCCTTCGCCACATCCGGCGTCATCGAGTACGCGCCCTTGGGCACGCCCGCGAACGCCGCCTCCGCCCCGAACACCGGCAAATCCTGCCGCGACAAAGCCATAAAGCTCGCCGACTTCCGTTCCAGTGCCAGCTTCCAACACGCCGCCGTCTCGTTCGCATCCGCGGGGCGGAAGTCCGTCATCTGCGGAATCGCGCGCAGCGCCATCAGGTGCTCAATCGGCTGATGCGTCGGGCCATCTTCGCCCAGGCCCACCGAATCGTGCGTGAACACATACAGCGAGTGCACCGACATCAGCGCGCCCAGCCGCAGCGCGGGACGGCAGTAGTCGGAGAACACGAAGAACGTCGAGCCGAACGGAATCAGCCCGCCGTGCGCGGCCATGCCGTTCACCATCGCCATCATGCCGAACTCGCGCACGCCAAAGAACACGTTGCGCCCCACCGGATCAACGTGGAAGCTTGGCGAATCCTTGAAGATCGTCTTGGTCGAGGCGGTCAGGTCGGCCGCGCCGCCAAACAGCTCCGGCACCACCTTCTCGATCGCGTTCATCACAATCTGGCCAGCGTTGCGCGTGGCCACGGCCTTGTCCGTCGGGAAGGTCGGAATCGCCTTCTCCCAGCCTGCCTGCAGCTTCGCCGACACGACGCGCTCGAACTCAGCCGCCGGTTCCGGATACGCGCGCTTGTACTCCTCAAAGTGAGCGTTCCACTCCGCATGCGCCTTCTTGCCGCGCGGCTTGACGGTGTCCCAGTTCTTGCGCGCCTCGTCGGGAACGTAGAAGGTCTTATCCTCGGGCCAGCCCAGGTTCTTCTTGGTGGCCTTCACCGCTTCGACGCCCAGCGCCTCGCCGTGAACCTTGTTCGTCCCCGCCTTGGGGCTGCCGTAGCCAATCACGGTGCGCACGCGGATCAGCGTCGGCCGCGTGGTGTCCGCCTTCGCCTTGTCGATCGCATCTTCCAGCGCGACCAGGTCATTGCCATCCGGCACGCTCAGCACCTGCCAGTGGTACGCCTCAAAGCGCCTGGTCACGTCCTCGGTAAACGAGAGCTCCGTCGGCCCGTCCAGCGAAATCAGGTTGTCGTCGTACAGCACAATCAGCTTGCCCAGGCCCAGCGTGCCGGCCAGCGAAGCGGTCTCGTGCGAGATCCCTTCCATCAGGTCGCCGTCGCCGCACAGCACAAACGTGTGGTGATCCACCA
>OBLU010000401.1_pt1 | contig 41378 bp, 30 predicted proteins | sample 1518681 | NCBI WGS metagenome assembly OBLU01 (sample SAMEA3539304, study PRJEB22396) | soil metagenome | biome: tundra; feature: field; material: soil | place: USA | collected 2010-05 | depth 0.15 m
CCGCCGAAGAGGATGCCGAAGGCCATCAGAACGACGCCGCCGCCGATCTCGAGGTGGTCGAGGACCATGGCGGCGGCAAGAACGAGGACCAGCCACTTGACTCCGAGTGACAGAAACCGCGCGTACTGGAGTTGCGCATTCACGGCTCCGATAAGAACCGATCGTGCCAGGAAGCGCGCGACAAGGGTTCCGGCGATCAGCAGCAGGATGGCGCCGACCGCGTGGGTCAGGTAGGGGAGCAGCGAAATTGGGAGCGCGGATGCCGAGGCGAATGAGGTGTCGAACGCCGACACGCCGATGATGAGCCCGAGGAGAACGAAGCCCCAGAAGGTGGTTCTCGCGATGAGAGCAGTGGGCGAAGTGAGCGGCGTCCAGTTCACGTCACCCCGATCGCGCGCGATACGGTCATCGAACTTTACCGTGGCAAGTCCGCGCCGCAACAGGGCAGAGAGCACCATCCCGATGAAAGTAAACACAACCAATGCGACAAAAAAGGCCAGGATGCCCGGCAGGATGGCAATGAGCAGCGACAGGACGCGATAGAGCGACTGATGCAGCGCGTCCGACATGTGGTGCCAGATCGAGCCGTTGTCAGCCATCAGCGGCTGCGGAGCCTCATAAGTCGTTGTCTGGAGCATGGTGGCAAGGACTGTTTGCATTAGACTCACTCCTTGATTCGACGCTTGCTCTGTGTGCCAGAGATGCCTCTGGCAAGTCTGGATTCGGTGACCCGGCTCTGGAGTTCAGCCCTTTGGGTGCGGCTGAAACACAGGAGCATTCTTGCGCATGGATACGGATCTTCATGGGTTGAACCTGTCTGGCCAGCGCCAGCGCGAAACAAGATAGGGCTTTTCGATTTCAAAAGCCGCGGCTACCGCCTCGATATGGTGCTCGGGATCGATGCCCGAGGCAATGACGCCGAGATGGCTCGCGACCCATGCCAGGTACAGAGGAATCAACGCGCCGAGAAGGTGTCCGCGATTGATGGTGCGCAGCCGGTAGGCGAGCAGAAAGTCGTACACAATGCGGGCCCACAGGTTGTCGGGCATGCGGAACTCCGCTGTATCCGGAGTGCTGTAGAGCCGCTTGAGTCCGAGCAGCGTATTCGGAGGTAGAACGAGTGACCAGATCTCACGGAGATTGGTATAGGCGAGCCGGAAAGCCTGAAGCATCGGAGCAATTTCCGCAGTGGCATCCGCCGAGGGCGCGTGAACCGTGGTGACCGGACTGACCGCGGGCGGCGCTTGTCGCGCGCGCTGCCAGAATGCTGCCTTGGCTTCGATATCCGAGAACAGAGAGCCAGTCACCAGCGGGAGGATTGTATTCAGGTCCGGCTCGTTGAAATGCGGCAATTCACGCGGACCGACGGGGATTTCATTCACCGTGAAACCGTTCACCGCGGCCTCATTCACCGGCCAGAGAGGCACATCGTAACGGTTGACCCCGGCGAACCTCTGGGCCACGGCAGAGAGACGTTCCGCCACGCGAAGCGAAAGGCCGAGGTCGATGGACAAGGGAAACCGGGCGCGGCAGGCGAAGAGCGCTCGGGTCAGCGGATAAAGAATCGCGGAGTTTACCAAGCCAACATTGGGCGGCAGATCGTAGCGCGGCAGGGCAAGATCGGTTGAAGTGCTGAGGACCGCGTTGGCAAGGTCGCGCAGCGCAAAGGGACTAAGAGAGCCGACGCCCGCTCCCAGCATGAGAATGCCGTGCGCGTCATTCTTGCCGGCGAGCTGGAAGGCATTTAGAAAATCAGAAGCTGTCAGAGTCCAGGAGGGCCCGGTGGAGGGAATGTTGATGATTCCGAGTTGAGGATAGGCCTCTGACTCCTGCGCATCCGGGGTGGCCACGAGCACACTCTCCGCCGGAAACGAAGAGGCCAGGTTCGCCAACACAGGCTCCCGCTGCTCAGGCGGCATGCTGGCAAGCAGCACGAGGAGACCCGGGCCGGAGATCGCGGTGGCAGAGGTGACGCTGGGATTCGAATTGGATGTTGCCATCGTGGCTTCCCGTCAAAACTGATTACAAAACCGCTGGCGGCATTTGACAACTGCCATCCAGTTTCAAAGTGTACAAGCGCTGCTATAAGGCTAAGATGCCGGCCAGCGGAATATGAAGCCATGTGGGGCGATTGTTGAGTTCATAGAGCAGTTCGTAAAGCGCCTTCTCCAGCAGGTAAGCCGACAGCAGCGCCTGAGATTGCTGAGGCGGGGGCAGCAGCGCAGGGTTGGCCGAAACCACCTCGCGATAGGCACGCAGGAACTCGGTGGAAGCAGCATTCTGCCAAAGGATCGCCCAGCCGGTCAGCCGATCCGAATCGGGAGAATGCATGCGTTCGGGGTTGGCGGTCAGAAACTGATCGAGACCGGAATATGCGGCATAGGAGAACGAGCGGATCATGCCGGCTACATCCTTCAACGGCGATTGCTTCTGGCGGCGCTCCGCGAGGGGACGGGCGGGTTCGCCTTCGAAATCGAGAAGGACGAAGTCGCCGGCGTTTCTTTTCGAGGCTCTTGAGGATCCTGGAGTCCTTAGGGTCTGGCCCAGGTGGTAGTCCCCATGGATACGAATGCGCTGACCGGCGGGCACAGACGCGGTTATGGCGTTAGCGCGGGTAAAAAGGTTGATGCGCCGCGAAAGCAGCAGCGCGGCATCGTCGGCGATCAGGTCCTTGAGGGCAGACAGCTTCAGCTTCAGGGTCTCCAGCGTGGAGGTGATCTGGGCGTCGATTCGTCGCGCGTCGCGGGCAAGGTCTTCTGGGGTAAAGAGCTCGGCCGCGAACGCCGGGTCGCTGGTGGGAGTCACAAGAGCCAGGTGCATCTCGGCGGTACGGCGGCCAAGGCACGCGGCTGCCGCGAGCGACGAGCCGGCGTGGTCAAGAGCTTCGTGCGGAAGCGCGCTGTCATTGAGAAAGCTGGCCGCGGGGATCCTTGGAGGAGCTGGAAGAGCCTCGACAGAGCTCAAGAAGCCGGAGAGCTGGTTGAGAAACCAGCTCCAGCCGTCTCCTTCATTCACGATCCACCCCTGCAGCATCGCAGCTGTGGTTTTTTCCCCGTCTGCGGGAGTCACCCAGATTTCACCGAAGAAGGGAGCAATTCGCTCGAAATGAGCGACTTCGGTCAGGAAACGAACGATCTCGGCGTCGGGATTCTCTCCCGGCTGAAGGCGCCGGAAGAGCTTCAGGATCAGCTTATTGCCGTACACGATCGAGGTGTTGGACTGCTCCGCCGTGCTTACTCGCGCGGGCAGCGGCATGGATATCTTGGCTTCGGGGAAATGCTGGGAGGCACGCGCTTCAAGCAAGCCGTTCTGCGGCGCGGGAATGCCGGCGAAGGGAGATTCGCGCGGCTGAAGATGCTGGGGGCTTGCGACACGTGTGCTTGCGTCTGAGCGCGGCGGTGTCGCCGCTTCGCCGGGTTGAGCGCTGATGGGAGCCGGGGCGACGGGCAATCCCCCCGCGGCGGGCGAGGGGGGCGGCGCGTCTTCTGTAGCTACGACCGAGGGGTAATTGGGATGCGCGGCATCCTGGGCCGGCAAGAATTCGCGCTGTGGGGCCTCCTCCGAAGCCAGGGCTCCGCCGGCTGTGCGGGCCGCCGCCGCTGCGATGACTTCAGGTGCAACTTCAAGGTCGGCAGTACGGGCTCTTGAGAGCGGAAGTGTGGCCTCCTGCTCGATCAGCGTGAGCACGCCCAGCCGAAAGTCCTCGCGGGTAGTGGCGTCATGCAGCACCGCGGGACCAAAAGGAGTAGGGAAGGTGGTAACGATGCTCTGCGGGTGGTTGGCGACCTGGTCAGCGGCAACTGACTTGGTGCTCAAGGCCAGGGGAATCTGGTACATATCGCCCGGGCCATCGGCATAGCCGATCTCCACGTAGAAAAAGACCAGGGGGATGGCGCGATCGGCTGGCGAGTCCGTTGCTTCCGGAACGGCCGTGTCGCCGGCGGGAAGTTCAACCCAATCGAGAACACGAGCATACCGCACTCTGCGCGACTTGGCTCCGAACCAGCGTTGCAGCGGAAGCCAGGCTGCCAAAGCTGTTTCCACCAGGGCCAATCCAGGGCCGCCGAGCAGGCCTGGCCAGCCCTTGGTGAGCAATTCGAGGGCGACAGCTTCGTGCACTGAATTGTCATCGAACCCTTCCGCTTCCGGTTCGGCCAAAGGCTCCAGCTTCAAGGCGGCGGGCTGCAATTCAAGCCAGAGGAAGGAATAGGGAGCCAGCGTCAGGGCGTAAGGCTCTTCCGTGATGGTGGGAAACGGCACGTACCCCAGCATCTCCACCGGTTCCAGGCCCGCGAAATCCTTCAGGTCGAGCGAGACAGGTTGCGCGAACCGGCTGAGATTGGCGACGCACAAGACCGTCTCATGGGAACCGTCGGGACGGACCAGGTCGCGAAGGTAGGCGAGGACCTTCCGGTTCGCCGGGTTCAGGAAACTGAGAGTTCCGCGACCGAAGACCTGGAACAGTTTGCGCAGCGCGATCATATTGCGGGTCCAGTGCAGCAAGCTGGACTGGTCGCTGAGTTGGGCCTCCACATTCACGACTTGGTAGCCATAAATGGGGTCCATGACTACAGGAAAATAGAGCCGCGCCGGGTCGCATCGGGAGAAGCCTGCGTTCCGGTCGGAGTTCCACTGCATGGGCGTGCGGACGCCGTTGCGGTCGCCAAGGTAGATGTTGTCGCCCATGCCGAGCTCATCGCCGTAGTAGAGGATTGGCGTACCCGGAAAACTGAGCAGAAGCGAATTCAGCAACTCGATGCGGTGCCGGTTATTGTCGACCAGCGGAGCCAGGCGGCGACGAATGCCGACGTTGATGCGCATGCGCGGATCGGCCGAGTAGGCAAAATACATGTAATCGCGCTCGTCGTCGGTCACCATCTCGAGCGTGAGCTCATCGTGATTGCGCAGGAAGAGGCCCCACTGGCAGTTGTCCGGAATGGGCGGCGTCTGCGCCATGATGTCGGTTATGGGCAGGCGATCTTCCTGCCGGAGAGCCATATAAATCCGCGGCATCAGCGGAAAATGAAACGCCATCTGGCATTCATCGCCATCGCCAAAGTAGGGACGAACGTCGGCGGGCCACTGGTTGGCCTCCGCCAGAATGAACCGGTTGGCATACTCGGCATCGAGCGCTGCCCGAAGGCTTTTGATGATGGCGTGCGTTTCCGGCAGATTCTCGCACGAGGTGCCATCGCGTTCAACCAGGTAGGGAATGGCATCCATACGCAGCGCGTCGACGCCCATATCGAGCCAGAAGCGCATCGCCTTCAGAACCTCTTCGATTACCAGCGGATTGTCGAAGTTGAGGTCGGGCTGGTGCAAAAAAAAGCGATGCCAGTAATAGGCTTTCGCAGTCTCGTCCCAGGTCCAGTTGGACTTCTCCGTGTCGGTGAAGATGATGCGAGCGTCCTTGTAAAGCTGGTCGGTCGAGGACCACACATACATCTCGCGTGCCGGAGAGCCGGGCGGCGCGAGACGAGCGGCCTTGAACCAGGGATGCTGATCGCTGGTGTGGTTGATCACCAACTCGATCATCACCTGCATATTGCGCTGATGAGCCGCATCCAGAACTGCCTTGAAGTCGTTCAGGGTTCCGTAGGAGGGGTTGACGTCGACATAGTTGGCGATGTCGTAGCCGTCGTCGCGCAGGGGCGAGGGAAAAAACGGCAGAAGCCAGATACAGGTGACACCGAGGTCCTGCAGATAGTCCAGCCGCGAAAGCAGGCCGGGGAAGTCGCCAATGCCGTCGTCGTTCGAGTCGGCAAAGGCGCGCACGTGGAGTTCATAGACGACCGCGTCTTTGTACCAGAGCGGATCGGACGCGCTTGCCAGCTTCTTCACTCTATCGTTCTCCCAGTTGGTTGAGCGTACAGCTTTTCTAACGTGCAGCCTTTTCAAGCTGCCCCCGAGGCCTGAATTCGGGCCTGGCGAGCGATCCGGGAGTTGTGTGCTTGACTGTGAGCAGACCCCAGGCGTTGGGAAAGAGCCGGTCAACGGCGATGGTCGGGGGTTCCGTTACCTCAACTTCACTCCGAATCAGCGTTTCATTCGACATAAAAAGCAGACGCAGCTTTTAGACTACGGGAAGCAGATCAATGGCGCCCGGAATCTTGTAGAAAAAGGCTTCCGTGGCGCAGGATAAGGCTACCGAATGACAATGTGACACATGCCGCACTACCTGTCCACTGAAGCGGGGAAGCATCGATCCCGACGTGCTGTGAGAGCCGAAGGAACCACAAACCTTACAACCATTGTAGTTGCATTCCACTTCTAACCCGCAAAGGCGCATGCGGCGGTTGACGCGAAAGAACCCTATGAGACGAATCCCCTCGTCCACATACCGTGTGCAATTGCATTCCGGCTTTACGTTTGAGGATGCGAGCAGAATTGCCGATTATCTCAAAGCGCTCGGTATCTCCCATCTCTATAGTTCGCCCTACCTACAGGCCGCCCCGGACAGCATGCACGGGTATGACGTCGTCGATCCGCAGAAAGTGAACGAAGAATTGGGCGGCGAGGAAGGCCATGCCCGGTTTTGCCAACGGCTGGCGGAACTGGGGATGGGGCAGGTCCTGGACATTGTCCCCAACCATATGGCGCTCGGGCCTCAGAACCGCTACTGGTGGGATGTGCTTGAGAACGGCCCGTCGAGCCGCTATGCGACCTGGTTCGATATCGATTGGCATTCGTTCGAGGTCAAACTGCAAAACAAGGTGCTGATCCCCGTATTGGGCGACCAGTATGGGCGAATTCTCAGCGCGGGGCAGATCAGGATCGAGCACTCCTGCGATTACTTCCAGGTGCGCTATCTGGACAACCTCTTCCCGGTAGCTCCAGCGTCGCTGTCTTCTCTGTTGGCGAGGGCGGCGGAGTACGCAAAAGATGACCTGCTGAATTTCATCGCCGACAGTTTTTCGCAGTTGCCCTCACCGGAGTCGACAGACCTTGACGTTGCGATGGCGCGGCACCGGGACAAGACCGTGATCTACGCGCTCTTGAAGCGGCTCTGCGAGGAGGATCCGCAAGTTGTCGCCGCCATTCATCGCGCCGTGGACGAATTGAACAGCGACTATGATGCGCTGGACGAGGTTCTGAATCAGCAGCATTATCGATTGGCGTACTGGCGCACAGCCGACCAGGAACTGGGTTATCGGCGCTTCTTCGACGTCAATACCCTCATCGGCCTGCGCATGGAACGCCCCCACGTCTTCGAGGCAACGCACTGCCGGATTCTCGAATGGATTGAAAAAGGCGTGCTCGACGGAGTGCGCGTGGATCATCCCGATGGCTTGCGCGATCCCCGGCAATATTTCGACAGGCTGCGCAACCGCGCGCCCGATGCGTGGATCGTCGGTGAGAAAATCCTGGAGCCGGGAGAATTTCTGCGTCCGTCGTGGCCCATTGAGGGCACCAGCGGTTACGACTTTCTAAACGTGTGCAACAACCTGTTGGTACACCGCGAAGGCGTGGAGGAGTTGACGGCGATCTACAGCGACTTCACCGCGGAGCCCACCGACTATGAGGCTGTGGCACACGACAAGAAACTCGCCGTGGAGCAGGAAGCGCTGGGCAGCGACGTCAACCGGTTGACAAGCCTCTTTGTCGAGATTTGCGAAAACAATCGCGACCGCCGCGACTACACACGGGCTGAGATTCGGCGGGCATTGCGGGAAGTGGCCGCCTGCTTCGCCGTTTACCGCGCCTATGTCGTTCCCGATCGCGATGAGATTCTGGACGAGGATCGCACGTACATCGACTCCGCCGTCGCGCACGCCAAGGAACGAAGACAGGATCTGGATCCCAGCTTACTGGACTTCATCGGTGATGTGCTGGCATTGCGCGTGCGCGGAGGGCGGGAGAGCGAATTTGTGCTGCGCTTCCAGCAGTTCACTTCACCGGTGATGGCAAAGGGCGTGGAAGATACTGCCTTTTACTGCTACAACCGGATGATTGGATTAAACGAGGTAGGCGGCGCGCCCGGGCGCAATGGTCTTTCCGTTGCGGAATTCCACACCTATTGCGCGAAGATGCAGATGACTCATCCTCTGACGATGACGACGTTGTCTACCCATGACACGAAGCGTTCCGAGGATGTGCGTGCGCGCCTGGCCGCGACCACCGAACTGACCGGGCGATGGAGGGCCGCGGTCAACCGATGGTCCCGCGCCAACGAAGCGTTTCGCTCCGGAAAATATCCAGACCGCAACACGGAGTACTACCTATACCAAACATTGGTTGGAGCGTGGCCCATCACGCGGGAACGATTGGTCGCCCACATGGAAAAAGCCGCGCGCGAGGCCAAGCAGCAGACGAGCTGGACGCAGCAGAACAAGGAATTCGAAGAAGCGTTGCGGAACTTTATTGAGCGCATCCTTGAGTCGCCGGTATTTATCTCGAAGTTGGAAGACTTTGTCGGCCGTGTGCTCGAGGCAGGTCGCATCAATAGCCTGGCTCAAACCCTGCTGAAATATACCGCGCCTGGCGTGCCGGATACATATCAGGGCAGCGAGCTTTGGGACCTGAGCCTTGTGGATCCGGACAATCGCCGCCCCGTGGACTACGACGCACGTCGCAATATGCTGAGGGAACTAGAGCACGGCATGGATGTGGAAGAGATCATGGGGAGAATGGACAGCGGATTGCCCAAACTGTGGGTCGTGCACAACGCCCTATGCCTGCGACGCGAGCATCCGGAATGGTTCGGCGCCGATGCGGCGTATACGCCGATTGTTGCGGATGGCCAGAAGAGCGACCATCTCGTCGGATATCTGCGGGGCGATCGAGTTGCCGCTTTTGTACCCAGATGGCCCCTGAAGCTGAGCGGCAAATGGGCAGCGACAACCGTCGAAGTGCCTCCCGGCGAGTGGAGAAACGTGCTCACGCGTGAAACGATACCGGGCGGCCGCCTTCGTGTGCAGAGCCTTTTGCAGCGCTTCCCGGTTGCGTTGCTGACGCGGGAAGCGGTGTAGCGATGCATTGCTTCGAGGTGTGGGCTACTCTGCCCAAGAAAGTCGCAGTGCGCGTGAACGAATCGACCCTGCCCATGCAGGGTCCAGACGAACAGGGCTGGTGGCGCCTCGATGTGGAGGAGGCCGGACCCGGCACCGACTATGGCTTTCTGATCGACGACGATGAGAAATGCTCTCCGGATCCGCGTTCGCAATGGCAGCCGCATGGTGTCCACGGAATGTCTCGCTTGTACGACCAGAATTCCTTCGTCTGGAGCGACGCGAGTTTTCAGGCGCCTCCGATTGCAAGCGGCGTGATCTACGAGCTGCACATTGGAACCTTTACTCAGGAAGGCACGCTGGATGCGGCCATTGGCAAACTGGAATATCTGGCGAACCTTGGTATCACGCACGTGGAACTCATGCCCGTTGCCTCGTTCGCCGGCAATCACGGTTGGGGCTATGACGGCGTGGCCTTGTTTGCAGTGCACGAGCCCTATGGCGGCCCCGACGAGCTGAAGCGATTTGTAAATGCGGCGCATGAAAAGGGCCTTTCCGTGCTGCTCGACGTCGTCTACAACCATTTTGGTCCGGTGGGAAATTACACCGGCAAGTTCGGGCCTTATCTTGTGGACTCGCATCGGACACCGTGGGGCTGGGCCGTCAATCTTGAAGATGCGTGGGCGCACCAGGTCCGCCGTTTCTTCTGCGATAACGCGCTGATGTGGATGCGCGATTTTCACATCGATGGACTTCGGCTCGACGCGGTGCATGCGTTTATCGACCGCTCGGCTATTCATTTCCTCGAGCAGCTCTCCACTGAAGTCGAGGCGCTGAGAGCATCCACGGGCCGCCAATTGACCCTGATTGCGGAAAGCGATCTCAACGATCCGCGGCTGATTCTCCCGCGCGAGGCCGGAGGGTATGGCATGGATGCGCAGTGGAGCGATGACTTCCATCATGCCCTCTTTGCAGTGCTGTGCCCCGGCGCGGCCACAGGCTACTATGCGGATTTTGGCGAGTTGAGCCAATTGGCAAAGGCGCTGGAGTGCAACTATATGTATGACGGGATCTATTCAAAATATCGCCGTCGCGTGCATGGCCGGCCGGCAGAAAACCTGTCTCACCACAAGTTCCTCGGCTATATCCAGAATCACGATCAGATCGGCAACCGGGCGGTAGGGGAACGGCTCCACGAGGATGCCGGCTTTGAGCGCGCCAAGGTGGCCGCAGCCGTCGTGTTGACGAGCCCCTTCATCCCTATGCTCTTTCAGGGCGAAGAGTGGGCCGCGTCGTCACCGTTTCAATACTTCGCCGACCACGACAACAAAGAGATGGCTCGCCTCGTTTCAGAAGGACGAAAGAGGGAGTTCGCGGCGTTTGGCTGGCCTCCGGAGTCGATTCCCGATCCTGAGAAACCGGAAACATTTCGACGCTCGAAGCTCAAATGGAATGAAATCAACCAAGGCGAACACGCGGAGATGCTGGAGTGGTATCGCGCATTGATTCACTTGCGGCGTACTGAGCCTTCTTTGAATGACGGAGAGCCGCGCCAAACACGCGTTCTCTACGATCAGCAAGAGATGTGGTTTTCGATCGAGCGCGGCGACATTGGGTTTCACTGCAATCTGGGAGACAAGGAGCGGCTATTCCCACTGCCGAAGGGCGCCAAGGTCGTTCTCAGCTCTCAGCGAGTCGCGCCGGTCAAGAATGGAGCCGTGATGCTACCGACCAACTCCGTCGTGATCGTGAGCAGCGAATCGCGGCGAAATTGAAGAACCCACCCCTGAGCGTCCCCTTTAAAATCTACCCTGAGGTTCACTGGCTAAGCTAGAATGAAAACGCCTTGGAACGGCACGCCTTACGGGCGGTTCCAGGTTTTCAATTTCGTGGCGATTTCCCCTTGTGGCCCCGCAGACTGCTGCGGGCGCAATCAATCGCCGAGGTCGACACCTGAAGTTTGCCGAAAAGTACTTCCTGGAAGAGATGGTTGATGGATCAGTCACCCTTCAGCAGAGCGATGTCCGGAGGACTTTCCTCCAGGGGAGGGCTCAGTCCTCGCGATGTTGCTTTCGGCCTAAGCCGAACCCGGCGTGATTTTCTGCGTGGCGCAGCCGGAGTGGCTTTGGGCGCCGCCCTCTCAGGGGCCAGCCCATTCGCTCGCGCCGAGGCAACGCGCAAGAAACGGAAGGTCATCGTCATTACCTTCGGCGGAGGCGCACGCGATCAGGAGACGTTCGCGCCCGAGGGACAGGAGAATATTCCTCACCTCCTCAACGAACTGATTCCTCAATCCAGTTTCTTCACGCATGTTACGAATCAGGGAATCCTCGGCCATTATGTGGCGACGGCGAGCCTTGCCACCGGGGTTTACGAAACGCTCAATAACTTTTCCGCCGTTCCCCCGGAGCATCCCACCGTATTTGAGTACTTCCGCAAAGACCTCAAGCGCCCCATCTCCGACGCGTGGGTTGTCGCGCCCAGCAACGGGTTCAATCGAATTGGCGAAAGCGATTGCCGTTCGTACGGTCCGGGGCTCGGAGCCAGGGTGATTTTGCCGAAGCATTTGCTCGGCGCTGCGAACTCCGGTGCAACCGCCGACTATGACCACCTGCTGCGCGACAACTATGAGACTCCGCTCTACGCGCCGCAACTTGGAGGCAGCGAGTTTGAGTTGGAACAACTCGAGATGATCCTGAAGCTCTCGGTCGATGACTTCATGTCCCACGCGCGGACGTTGTCGAGCCCCGACGAGCTTTCTGTTTATATCGCGAAACGGTTGATGCATCAGGAGGCGCCCAGTCTTCTTTGGATCACCATGCACGACATCGATATTGCCCACTCCGGCGCCTACTCGCTCTACATTGAGGGCATCCGCCGAACCGACCGCCTGTGCGCGGAGCTCTGGCAAGCAGTGCAAAACGAGCCGGAGTACGCGGGCAACACGACGTTCTTCATTCTTCCCGATTTTGGACGTGACGCTGATTGCGATTCGGGCGGCAATGGATTTCAACATCACCGCACCGGCGATGCAGCCAGCCGCACCACCTGGATGATGGCTCTGGGCGCGGGCGTGCGCCAGGGCGTGGTGTATGACGACCCGATGCAATCGATTGACCTGGTGCCGACCGTGGGCTCGCTGATGGGATTTTCAGCGGCTCAGTCGCAAGGCAAGCCGGTCAAGGAGCTGTTGTAACACCATGCTGCCGCGCGATCTCAAATCCGAAGACTTTGCCGGTTACCCTCCCGAGGCGCGGGGATTAATGGTGGCGCACCTGGGAGCGATTCAGGAACTGCCTCTGAGTTTCGTGCCGAGCTTTCTGCGACAAGTGATCGATTACGACTTCAAGTTCCCAGCGGAGCGCTCGGCCGTCGATCGGGAACTCGCGAATTTCAGCGCTCTTTCGCCTGCCCAGATCAAGGAGTGGTTTCAGCCATTCGCGGAGATCTCGCTCTCTTCAAAGCTGGAGAATTTCGACTGGGTCAATCAGCCTGCGCAGTTTATCGAACAGCAATCGGCCTATCTTTGGACAACACATCAGCTCGATGCATTTCGAAAAGCAGCCACCGAATATGGTGCGCGGTTGCAGGCTGCAGCGCCTCCCGAACCGAGCGCGGTGCGTAGGCTCGGCATTGCCATCATCGGCCAGGGTGTTTCCTCATATGATGCGCCCCTGTTTCGGAATCTGCGTCAGCATGGAACGTACTTCAGCCGCGTGAAGCCGGAAAACGGCCTTGCATTGCTGCTTGCGGCCGTAGCAGCCAGAGCAAAGGCGCACCCCGCTCCGTATGCCCACTGGTATATCGACGGCGGCCGCGAGGCCGATCACAGTCCTCTGCTCACCTGCGTTTCCTACAATGCTCTCGAGCCCGTGCGAGCCGCACTGCTGAAAAACATGCAGGCTCAAATCGCGCGGCCCGGCATGGGGCCTGAGGAGTTGCGCACACGACTAGCCCAGTTGACTCCGAAAGACCTCGGCATGGATGCGGCAGGCGATGCTGTGCTGGGGCGCTTTCAGGTCAAGCTTTTCACCGAGGGATCGGGGACTCAGATATTCAGCACAACGTTCGCCCAATGGGCCACGCGTGAAGTGCTTCGGCGCGCCGAGGCGCAGACGTTACTGGTGCGTTACGCTCCTCGGCAGCGGCAAAGGCCCATGAATGAACTGCTATCAAACAACCGCAGCAACCCTGAACTCGATTTCACCGGTTCGCTGGTTGACGCCGATTTTGCCGCCTACTATCACTGGATCAACCAGCAGCGGCTCCCGGGATCGGAACATTCTTCGTTCCTGGTGTGGTTTGAAGGTCACAGCCACGCCCTTGTGATTGCGCCCTATTTCCCCAAAGGCAAAGATTCCGACTCAGCAATCGATCTTGGAGAGCTGCTCTCGTTTGCTGCCGCTTGAATTCGCTCCGCGAATTTAAATAGTCGCCTTCGCAGCCCCCGTCGAGATGCCACCGTCCACCAGCAGAGTCTGCCCGGTGATGTAACGGCTCGACTCGGACGCAAGAAACACGACTGCCCCGTCGAGATCATCCGGCCTTCCCGGCCTTTTCACCGGAATGCGATCGGTGATGTATTCAACCCACGCAGCATTTTCATAAAGCACTCGATTCTGCTGCGTCTTGAACCAGCCAGGAGCGAGGCAATTCACGGTGACGCCGTGGCTGCCCCAATCATCGGCAAGGCTCATCGTAAGTTGCCGAATGCCGCCTCGACTTGCCCCATAAGCCGCGAGCCCCGCGTATCCGGCAACGCTGGTCACCGATCCAATATTGATGATGCGGCCGTATCCGCGTTCAATCATGCCGCGCGCAACGGCTTGCGCAACAAAAAATGAACCGCGAAGGTTCGTGTCCAAGATCGTGTTCCAGTCCTCCCAGCTCACTTGAAGCGCAGGCTTGCGAATGTTGCAGCCGGCATTGTTGACGAGAATTTCGATCTTGCCGAAATGCGCCTCAACCGCGGCGACGGCCTGCTGAATGCTGCCGTGATCCCGCACATCGAGCGCCACGGAGAACACTTTCCGTCCCAACCCCTCGATCTCGCGTGCGAACTCGGCCAGGTCGTCCTTCGCCCGGCTGGTGATGGCGATGTCCGCGCCGGCCCGGGCAAGCGCGCGTGCAAAATACTGACCCAGGCCGCGGCTAGTGCCGGTTACAAGTGCGACCTGACCTGACAAATCAAACAACGAGCTTTCCATTTGTGTGTCCTTAAGGTTCCAGCACAACTTTCAGCAAGCCGGGCTCCCGCTCATATAAGCGATGGAACCACGAGGGTCCATCCTCAAGCGGAGCTACGGCGGAGATAAGCTGGTCCACGCGAATGGCTCCGCGCGAGATCAATGAGATGCATGCGGGATATTCGCCCGACGACGCGCAAGAGCCCTGCAACCGAATCTGCCGCGTGACCGCCGATTGCAAACCGAGCTCGACCGTGGGCGAGACATTTCCAACCAGCGTAACGGCACCGCCCTTCCTCACGCTTTCCAGCGCGAGCTTCACCGGGATGGTCGCGCCTACGCACTCAATCGCGGCTTCCGCGCCTCGCCCGGCCGTCAGATCAAGTACTTGAGGGATCAGATCGGCTTGTCGCGAATTGATCGTATGGGTCGCGCCGAGGCTGCGCGCAAGTTCCAGGCGCGTGTCGTCCAGATCAAAAACAATCACCCGCCCTGCGCCTGCCAGCCGCGCCGCCTGCAGCACAAGCAGGCCGATCATTCCCGCACCTACTACAACGATCGTATCTTCCAGTTCAATCGGAGTGAGCGAAACCGCATGCACGGCCACCGAAACGGCCTCGATCAGTGCTGCCTGCGCGAAAGACATTTCATCAGGCAACTTATATGCAATACGCGCGGGCACGGTGACAAACTCTGCAAATGCGCCCATTCGCCGGAAACTTGGCGTTGAAACTCCAATGACCTCGCGGTTGTCGCAAAGATTCACGTCGCCCCGCAGGCAGAAAAAACATTTGCCGCAGTAGACAGTTGAATCGAACGTGACACGGTCGCCGGGCCGAAAATTGGAGACCGCGCTGCCAACGCTCTCGACTACTCCGGCAGCTTCGTGGCCCATTACGATAGGCGGCAGGCGTCTTCCTGTGCTTCCATCGTATCCATGCACGTCGCTTCCACAGATGCCGCACGCCTTAATCCGTATCAGCAGTTCGTCTTCTGCAGCCTGCGGCAAAGGTATATCGACAAGGTCGAGTTGTTTATAGGCAGAGAGGAGCATCCCCTTCATAGGTCTCCATTCGCTTCTGGAATTGTCTCGCGAGAGAGAGGAGCATCGGCACTCCTCATCTCATTCACGTCACAATCTAAGCCCGCGCTTTGCGCAACATCATGATATCGCGCCCGCGAGACCGCGACGGCCGCGCATCGGCTCGATCCGGCCCAGCAGAACCATGTACGCCGTAATCCCGATCGCCAGGTAGATGGCAGCTACGCCGAAGACCCACTCAAATGAACTTCGTGCCACAAGGTATCCCGTGATCACCGGTGCCGCGATGCCGGAGAGTTGGTTGGAGAAGTTAAGAATGCCGCCCACTCTTCCTACATTGTGCTTGCTCGCAATGAGCGCCGGAACGGACCATCCGACCGGGGCCGCTGCAGAGAGTCCGCCAATCGAGATGCTGATCCAGATCAGCGCCTGCTGTGCAGTATGCGCGCTGCCCGCGCCGAAGATGCCAAGTCCGCACATCGTGCCGCCAACCAGTACCATCTTACGCACGACGCTTGCATCGTATCCGCGGTGAATCAGCGCGTCCACCAGCCATCCGCCCACCAGGAGATCCATGACCGTCGCAACCAGCCAGGGCATGCTGGTGTAAAGAAACGAATGCAGCAGATCGATGTGGAATGCAATCGATAGATAACTCGGTAACCATGAAAGCAGGAGATAAAAGACATAGTTATATGAACCAAAACCGATAGCTAGACCAATTACTTTGCGTCGTTTTAATAGATAGCCTAACGAGGATGGCTCCTGATTAGTGCTCTGCCGCGCGTAAAGAGCTTCAGTTTCTCCCGAAATATGCTGCCGCTCAACTTCGGTCAGGGCCGGGTCTTCATCGGGGTCGCGATAGATTTTCCAGAAAAGAAGGAAGTAGAGAAAGCTGACCAGGCCGGTAAGCGCGAAGCTCCAACGCCAGCCGACCTTGAGCAGAACCATACCAATGAGCGGAACTCCAATCGCCGGCGCAAACTTCGCGGCGGCGTCAAAAAGGGATGTTGCGAAACTGCGCTGCTTTGGAGGAAACCATTGGCCAATTGCCTTTGCATTGGAGGGAAAAGTCGGCGCCTCTCCCACTCCGAGTATCAGCCGGGCCGCAAACAAACTTGGAACTCCGGGAGCAACCGCGGCCCCGAAAGAAGCTACGCTCCAAATAAATGTACTGATTCTTCCGATCTTTTTGACGCCAAATCTATCTAAGAGAACTCCGACCGGCAATTGGCAAAGGGCATAAGTCCAGTTATAGGCTCCCGAAAGATAGCCAAAGGTGATGCTTGATATGCCGAACGCCGTAAATAAAGAAGCTTGCGAAACGGAAATGTTTACGCGGTCGAAATAATTGACCAGCACACCGAGGCCAAGCAGCCACGCGATTCGCCAGCGGCGCATCGGCAGTGTTGCCCGTTCTGGGGAATCCAATTCTTTCACGGTCTCATTCAGCCTAGCATCGATAAGGCCATCGACTCTAAGGAACTGCTGTTCCCAATCGAGGTTTCCGTTCAGGCTGAAGTGCATTCGGAGGCTACACTCACCGCTGATTCCCGGCCCTTGCTGCTATAGTGCTGGAGAGTTCGACGCCGCGCGTTCAATGGAAGGAAGCATATGTACCGCTCATTCGTATTAACCTGCGTGCTGCTGTGTGCCAGCTTCGCTTTCGGGCAGAGTGCGAAAGCAACAAGGCCAGCTATCACCGGGATATCCCATGTCATGTTCTTTGCGGACGACCTGGCAAAGTCGCAGCAGTTCTACAATTCGTTGCTCGGCTGGGAACAGGTCCCGGCGGGCACGCCAAAATGGGGCGTGCATTTCTACGCGAATCACCTGCAATACGTCGAGTTGCTGTCACCGCCAAGCAAAGGCCTGGAAGACCGACTGGACAGCGTCGCCTTTTCCACCAGCGATGCGGAGTTATTGCGGAAATATCTCGCGGCCCATAGCGTAAAGGTGCCGCCAGCTGTCAAGGTGGAACCGAATGGCGATCGATCCTTTGCGGTGAGAGACCCGGAAGGAAACAAGATCGAATTCACGCAGGCAGGCCCGAATGCACCCAAAGGCGGTGCGTCGGTGTCGAGCCGGGTGAGCGGCCATTTCAATCACGCAGGGTATGTAGTGCGCGATCGGGCGGCGGAGGATCGTTTTTACAAGGACTTGCTGGGATTCCATGTGTATTGGGAGGGCGGTGCAAAGCCGGGCCAAACGGATTGGGTCATGATGCAGGTCCCCGACGGCACCGACTGGCTGGAATACATGTTGCGCCTGCCTGTGCACCCAAGCCGCGGCCAGTTGGCCTCTGCCAATCACTTCTCGCCGGGCGTTGTGACGATAGCGGAACTGCAAAAGAAACTGCAGCAGAATGGCTGGGTCCCCAACGCAAAGCAGTTGCCACCGCTGTTGGGTGTGGATGGCAAGTGGCAGTATGACCTGGCTGATCCGGATGGCACGCGGGTGGAGTTCATGGAGTTTTTGCCCTACAAGAATCCTTGCTGCGCCCCGTACACAGGACGTCAACCCAACCCATCCCCCGCCTGGTAGATAGGGCATAGTAAACCCGGAGCAAGCAGTGAGTCTTTCTCGACGAAAGTTTCTCTCGACCATTGCCACGGCCGCCAGCGCGGCTGCTGTGGAGTCGCATGCCTTCGCCGCGCCGTATCATGCCTCCGTTTTGCGGGATGCCGGTGTTGGCCCGCAAGGCTCCGCCCCCGCAGCAAGTTCTGCCGGCGCGCCCATCGTAATTCCCGCCACCATGCCAATGGGTTCCGGCGCGCCGCTCGGCGGCATCGGCACCGGCTTTGTCGAGATTCGCGCCGACGGTTGTTTTTATGAGTGGCAGATTTTCAATTCAGGTGCATGGGCGCAGGACGCGCGCTCCACCACCGCGCCGCCACCACCGGGGCCACCCTACCTCCGGTTCATGCTCCGCACCAGAAAGGCCTCGGACGACGTCCCCCAGGTGCGGCGGCTTTATCTGCGTTCGGATGAAAACAATCTCTACACGCTGCCCTTTGCGCAGGACGTTGAGTCCATCGATTATTCCGCGTGGTTTCCGATGACCGGTCTTCGCTTCAACGATCAAAGCTTGCCCGTCCAGGTTTTGGCGCAGGTTTTCTCGCCGTTTATCCCGGGCAAGGCGCGCGAATCGGCTTCTCCCGGGTTCCACGTTGTCTACACTCTTGAAAATACGACCAACGAAACAGTGGAAGCATCGATCGCCGGTTTCATGGACAATCCGCTTGCTTCCGCGCTTCCCGACCGCCGCCTTACCAATGCGGTCTCCAGGAAGAACGACGTTACTACCCTGTTCCTCGAGACCGCGGCCGAAACCGATTTCCCTTCCGGCATCGGCAGCATGTGCTTCTCCGTTACTGGAGGCGAACACTCCTCGATCTGCGGCACGTTCCAGGAGTACGCGGCGCCCGATTGCTGCCGCTGGCAGACACCTCGCGTGAATTACATGTTGCTCAGCGTTCTTGAGGAACTGCGCAACAGCGGCCGTTTGCCAAACACAGAGGGAGGTACTGATCCAACCGTGGGTCTGCCTTCGATGGCGCAGATCGATGCAATGCCCGATGCCGAGGTCGGCAGCAAGCTCAAACAGCTATGTTCCGATGCACTGCTGGCCCGTGTCATCGCCGATGCGCGCGCTGCCGATTCCCAGATCAATAGTTCCCAGTTCAATGAGCGCAGTCTCCTACGCGAAGTCCATAACAATCTGATCTCGAAGAATGGCACGCCGCGGTTGACCTGGGGCACCGGAGCGTTGGCTTCCAGCGTCAAACTGGCTCCGGGCCAGAAGGTCGAGCTGCGCTTCACGTTGAGCTGGTACTTTCCCCATCACCTCACGACCGACGGCCGCGAAATGGGGCATATGTACGCGACGTGGTATCGCGATGCTGCTGACGTGAATCGATTCCTTTGCGATCACTACGATGAACACCGCGCCGCCACTGAGACCTTTGCCCACACGCTTGCCGATACATCGCTTGGCGACGCGATGGCCTTCTCATGGTCCAGTCAACTTTCAAGCCTCATCTCAAATACCTGGTGGACCAAAGACGGCAGCTATGCCATCTGGGAAGGGCTCGGCTGTTGCGGTCTTTCCACGACGGACGTCGATTATCAGGGTAGCTTTCCCGTCATTGCGCTCTTCCCTGAACTCAAGCTGTCGCAGATGAAGCAGATCATCGCCCATCAGAACAACCTGGGGCAGGTCCCGCACACCTATGCGGGCGACGTGGGCCGCGTGGATGCAGGCTTTGCGCGCGTCGATATGAATCCGCAATTCGTGATGATGGTTTACCGCGACTTTCTGTGGACCGGCGACACGGATTACCTTGCGTTCATGTGGCCCCACATCGTCAAGGCGATGGCGTTCACTCAGTCGCTCGACACCGATGGCGACGGCCTGCCCGATCGCGATACGGCCATACAGACCTATGACCAATGGCGCATGCGCGGAACGCCCGCCTATATCGCATCCCTTTGGATCGGCGCCTTGCGCGCTGCCGTGCAGATTGCTCGCGCGGCAAACAAGAGCGACGAGGCAAAGCATTGGTCTGACCAACTCGCGAAAGCTTCAGCGAGCTTCGATGAAAAACTATTCAACGGCGAATACTACAGCCTGTGGGTCGATGGCAAAATCCGCGACGAACTTTGCATGACGGATCAGATCTCCGGCGAGTGGTTTACGAGCCTCATCGGCCTGCCCGCAACAACTTCCAAAGACAACCTCAACCATGCTGTGCAAAGCATCTTCAAATACAACTTCAATCCCGAATTCGGCCTGCACAATGCCACCGCTCCCAAGCGTGGCGCCGATCTGTTGGCGCTGAATAATCTGCAGGCGGGTGGACTCTGGTCCGGCATCGAATTTGCGTTCGCCTCGTTCCTGATGGACCACGGCCGATATGCCGACGGAGTAAAAATCGTCGAGGCCATCCATCGGCGCTATCTGCGTGCCGGCCGCCCTTGGAGCCACGTCGAGTGCGGCGGACATTATTCCCGCGCGATGAGCAGTTGGGCCACTTTACTCGCCGCCACCGGCTTCAAACCCGACATTCCCAATAAATCCGTGGCAATCAACCCGGCCGTTCCCGGCGATTTCCATGCTCCCTGGGTCACGTCCACCGGTTTCGGCACCATCCGGCGTCAGGGTGGAGCACTGTCGATCCACTGCGCCTATGGGACGTTTGACCTGAAAGTCTCTCCACCTTCCTGAAGCGGTTGCAATTCGTTGGAACTCAATCGCGTGGCGTGCAACACGATCGCCCGTGAAGCAGCCTTATCATGTTAGATAAGACGAATTACTGCGTGCGCGCTCATCTGTTGTCCTTTTTGTGTTCAACATGGGCATTGCTCACAGAAAGGGGCCTTATGATGACGGGAATTGACCCTGATGTTCTGCTTCAACAATTCGCCAGCGATAACTATGCTGGCATCTGTCCAGCGGCGTCGCTTGCAATGGAGGTCGCTAATCAAGGCCATGCAACAGCGTACGGCGACGATCCCTGGACGGCCAAAGCATCCGATGAATTTCGTGAGCTTTTTGAGATCGAGTGCGAGGTCTTCTTTGTATTCAACGGGACGGCAGCCAATTCTCTGGCGCTGGCCTCTCTCTGCCAGTCGTATCACGGCGTCATCTGCTGCGACTCTTCGCATGTCGAGACTGACGAATGCGGCGCGCCTGAGTTTTTTTCCAACGGCTCCAAACTCCTGGTGGCACAAACCGCCGATGGAAAACTGACCCCGGCATCCATTCGAGAGATCGCCACCAAGCGCCAGGACATTCATTTCCCCAAGCCGCGCGTGGTCACCATTACCCAATCCACCGAGACTGGGCGTGTTTATACCTTGCCGGAGCTGCAGGCAATCTCTGAAGAATGCAAACTTCACAATCTCTATACGCATATGGACGGCGCGCGTTTTGCGAATGCCTGCGCCAGCCTTGGCTGCTCGCCTGCCGACCTGTCGTGGCGCAGCGGTGTCGATGTCCTGTGCTTCGGCGGCACCAAAAATGGCATGGCGGTCGGCGAGGCCGTTCTCTTTTTCAATCGCGCGCTGGCTGCTGACTTCGATTACCGCTGCAAACAGGCTGGCCAGTTAGCCTCCAAAATGCGATTCCTTTCGGCTCCGTGGGTTGGCATGCTCGAGAGCGGCGCGTGGCTCGAGAATGCCAAGCACGCAAACCATTGCGCGCAGTTTTTCGCCGCGGAGATTTCCGACATCCGTGGCATTGAACTGGCAACTCCGGTTGAGGCCAATGCCGTATTTCTGGTCGCATCCGAAGAGATTCTCAATGCCCTGCGCGAGCGTGGTTGGAGGTTTTATACCTTCATCGGCGGCGCGGCGCGCTTCATGTTCTCCTGGGATACGGACCTGGCCCGCGTCGACGCCCTCTGTCACGATCTGAGAGAATGCACAAGCCGCGCACCGGCGGCCCGGATCACAAGCCTCGGTGCTTGAAAAGCGAAGTCAATCACGCAGGCAGCTCGTTCAAGGTTGATCGTCGCTGCGTTTGGAGCGGTCGGCCCACTTGCTCCACAACTGTGGGTAGGCCAGCATCTTGATGTAGACTCCGCCGACAACCGATCGCGCCTGGAATCCGATCTGGTGAGCGGAAACAGTGTCGTACCAATCCGTCATCGGCACGCGATCAGGCGTCTGGTTCAGGAACTGGAAGATCGGGTGAATGATGACCTTGAAATCGGCGGGATTGGTTGCCAGCGTGGCGGACCAGATCGTCCAATCGAGCTTGGTGTATGTGGCCCGGTTATCGAGCGGCAGGCCAAAGGGATTCAGCCGCGCCTTGTAAAAGGCAACCTCGCGCGTGGCAATCTCAGCAGGAAAGATGTGCAGGCCGAGAATGTCATCCCACACAAGATTGTATTTCTGGCTCCACGTGTTGGGCTTGTCGAATGCAAGTCGGTAATGGCCGTCTTCCGCGGCCATCGCAGTCCATCGCGCCCCCATGGATTTGGCTGCGGTGTCATACTTCGACGCAGTCTCGTCGTCGCCCATTTGCTTTGCAAGTTGCGCGTAGGCGGCCAGTGCTTCAATCGCCTTGATGGATAGATTCGTGTTGTGCGCAAGATGGCCCGCGAAATCATCCGTGCAGAGCTGGTTCTCCGGATCGAATCCCTTGTCCAGAAGATACTCGGCCCATTTGGTGAGCAGCGGCCAGTAGCGCTTTGCGAATGCAGTATCGTGCTCGGCGTGAGCGAGAGCGGCAAACATCAGGATCATGTTGCCTGACTCCTCTACCGGCATCTGATCGTCCTCGGTGACCTCGCCGCCGCCATAAAGTTGCCCATTGGCCAGGGGATAGACGCCCAGGTCATGCGGGGCGAAAGGAAACTTCCAGTGCTGCGTTTGCGCGTAGCGCGCCACCGGCTCAAGCTGCGCCTCAACCAGCTTGGGATTCAAAAACAGGAACATGGGCGAAGAGGGATAGAGCACGTCGACCGTCGAAATAGACCCGTTGCTGAAGTTCTCCTTGGGCACGAAGAAGGGAACTCCGTCTGCATCTTCGACAAGTTTGTGCGCAGCAATCGCCTGGCGAAACGCCAGCGTGGCGATGGCCGCGTATTCCTCGCCCCCGGCCTGCACCAGGTCGTGTTCGAGCTCGGCATCATACTGCTCGGCGCGCGCTTCGAGCGAAGGATAGTCGCGCTCCGCGGCCTGCAGCATTGCTGTGAAACTCGGAAACTCCTTGCGCCAGTACGGCAACAATTTCTGGTGCATGTATTCGACCGAATAAATGTCGTCATAAGCCAAAAGAACGTGCCGAGTGACCGGCGATGCCCCCACTTGCCCCAGCGGAATCGCAAGGTTCAGCAGGGGTGGTGAAGGGTGGCGGCTCTGCGGCATGCGCGGCTGATCGAGATCGTCCTGATTGGCCAGTTCGCCGGTCGCCAAAAAGTGATCGCGATCGTCGTGATTGCCGGCGGCCAATGTGGCCGCGCCCTGCGCATCGGGAACGCCAAGGTAGAAGTAGCCCCAATCGATGCGCAGGTTGTCACCCCACTTCTCCAGCATGGGTTGCTTCTGCGAGCCGACACGCAGCAGATGAAGCCCCGCGATCCGCGCGCGCGACCACACCACAGGCTCAATGGGCGTGTTCGTGGCAATGGCTCCATCGATGTCGAGATAGAGAGTGACTTCGTGGTTGGCGCCGTCGCGTGACTTCACGTCCCAAGTGAGATAAGTGACCGGCCGCGCCATGATCTTCATGTCGTCGGGAAATGCCGGAGTGAGGAAGCAGATGCGAATTTCGACCTGCGGACTCTGCAACGTCACCAACGTGCGCGTGGGCGTAACGGTCCGCTGAGTCTCTTCAAGCGCTGGAATTGCGCGGTCCGCATCGCCGAGATACCGAAAGTTCTTGCCGTCGATCCGCACGATGCCATTAAGCTCTTGTGAAGAGCTCGTCCAATGCCGCGTCGGTCCGCCGGTTAGCCGATCCGATGCGGACCAGATGCTGAAATATGGATCGTGTACGACCAGAGGCGTTGCCGGTGCACGCAGCACCGCATCTTGCTGTCCCATCAGATCGGCGGAAGCGCCACTTAGAATTGCGCTCATCAGCACCGCAAGCCTGCACAAGTTGTTCATCCCTGTTCTTCCTCCGACGTTCGATGGTATGTTTTTTGGATTGCTGCAGAGGCCGCTGCGCTAAAGCACAACAGCCTGCGGATTCCTGAGTTGTGTTTCCTCAAAATGTGCGCTGGCAAGGAAGAGCAATCATAGCGCTGGCCCCGGCCATCTGTCGAAGCTCAAGCGCATGCTATCTGACCAAGCGCCGCAAATGAAAAAGCCCCGCAAGCAGCAGGGCCTTTCCCTTGAAACAGCAAGCTAAAAAAGCCGGCGTCAGTGCTTTCCTCGCGCCGACGCAATCTTGGCTTCGGCCTCGGCGATAACGCGCAATGCCTCGGTGTAAGCATCTTCGCTGTCGCCGGCTTCGTTCCATTCCTTCAGACCGCGATCAAGTTGTCTCTCGGCACGCGGCACGTCGATCTCTTCCGGCTTGAGCGCGTCGCTGGCCAGAATAGTCACCCGGTCCGGCAGCACTTCGACGAATCCCCAACTCACGTTGTAAACCTGCCCGTCGCCAGGCCCACCATGCAGAATCACATCCCCCGCGCCCAGTTCCGCCAACAGCGGCGCATGTCCGTAAAGCGGCTCAAGGTAACCGGTCTTTGAAGGCAGATCGACCGAGTCCGCCAGGACCTCGAAGAGAGTACGCTCCGGCGTCACCAGCCGAACCCGCAGTTGATTTGTCGCGTCTGCCATAAATTCCCTTAGCTTCTAGCCGCTAGCTTCTAGCTGCTAGCTAACGGCTAGAAGCTAAAAGCTAGGAGCTATTTTTACGCCGTCGTCTTCAGTTTCTCGGCCGTCTCCAGCACTTCTTCGATCGCACCCTTCATGTAGAAGGCCTGCTCGGGAATATCGTCGTACTTGCCGGCGATGATCTCCTTGAAGCTGCGCACCGTGTCCGCGACCTTCACATAGGCTCCCGGAATTCCGGTGAACTGCTCGGCCACGTGGAACGGCTGCGACAGGAACTTCTGCACCTTGCGCGCGCGCCCCACAGTCAATTTGTCCTCATCGGAGAGTTCGTCGATGCCCAGAATCGCGATGATGTCTTGAAGGTCCTTGTAGCGCTGCAAAATGCGCTTGACGCCCTGCGCCACTTCGTAGTGTTCTTCTCCCACGATGCGCGCCGAAAGAATACGCGATGAAGAAGCGAGCGGGTCGACCGCCGGATAAATGCCAAGCTCCGAGAGCGGCCGGCTCAACACCGTGGTCGCGTCAAGGTGCGCAAACGTGGTCGCCGGCGCCGGGTCAGTCAAGTCATCGGCCGGAACGTAGACTGCCTGCACCGACGTAACCGACCCCTTCTTGGTAGAAGTGATGCGCTCCTGCAGCTCGCCCATCTCCGTGGCCAGGTTGGGCTGGTAACCGACGGCTGAAGGCATGCGGCCCAGCAGCGTCGAAACTTCAGAGCCCGCTTGGGTAAAGCGGAAGATGTTGTCGATAAACAGCAGCGTGTCCGAGCCTTCCACATCGCGGAAATACTCGGCGACGGTCAGTCCCGTCAGCGCCACCCGCAAACGCGCTCCAGGCGGCTCGGTCATCTGGCCGTACACCAGCGCGCACTTCGAGTTCTGCCAGTCTCCCGGCTTGATCACGCCCGATTCGGTCATCTCAACCCAGAGATCGTTGCCCTCGCGGGTACGCTCGCCCACGCCGGCAAACACCGAGAAGCCGCCGTGATTCTTGGCTACGTTATTGATCAGTTCCATGATGACGACGGTTTTGCCCACGCCGGCGCCGCCAAAAAGGCCGATCTTGCCGCCCTTCAAAAAGGGCTGGATGAGATCGATGACCTTGATGCCCGTCTCGAACATCTCCTCGTGCGTGGTCTGCTCGTCAAACAGCGGCGCTGGCCGGTGAATGGGCATGCGCTGCGTTTCACCGATCGGCCCCAGGTTGTCCACCGGCTCGCCGATCACGTTGATCACGCGGCCCAGCGTCTCTTTGCCCACGGGCACGCGAATGGGTCCGCCCAGGTCGATGGCCTTCATGCCGCGGACCATGCCGTCCGTTGCTTCCATCGCCACCGTGCGCACGCGCCCCTCGCCGAGGTGCTGCTGCACCTCGAGGATGACGCTGATGGGTGTGGGCACCGTGAAGCCGTCGCTGGTGACGCGCAGCGCCTGGTAAATGGGCGGCATCGTCGCTTCTTCAAACTGCACGTCTACCGCGGGTCCGGAGACTTGAATTACCTTGCCGATATTCTCTGCCATATTTGCCTTCCGAATGCTTAGACAGCGGCCGCGCCGCTGACAATTTCAATGATTTCCTTGGTGATCGCAGCCTGCCGCACGCGGTTCATCAGCAGCGTGTAGGCGTCGATCATGTCCGAGGCGTTATTGGTCGCCGAATCCATCGCGGTCATGCGCGCCGCTTGCTCCGCGGCCACTGACTCCGCCATGGCGTGATACAGCATCGACGAAACATATTGCGGAATCAGCCCTGCGAATAATTCCTCCGCCGGCTGCTCATAGATGTAGTCCACCTCGGCGGTACCAAAATTCTTTGCTTCCTCGTCGGCCTCATGCGCGTCCGCCGGCTCAATCTCAATGCCCGCGCTTCGTGCAGCCTCGGCGGCGCGTTCCCGTTCTTCGAGTGTCGGCTCAACGGCGCCCGCGATGCGGCTGCTGCCAATCTTGATCAGCGGCAGCAACTGCTCGACAACCACACGCTGCGAGATGACTGACTTGAACTCGTTGTAAACGATGTACGCCGAATCGATCTCCTCGTGTACATAGCGCTCAATGATGTTTTTTGCCAGTTCAAAAACACGTCCGGCTTCCAGCTTCTCCAGCAGGCCGGGATGATCGCCGGTCACCTCAACGGGCGCCTTGCGCTCTCGCACCTGGTGCTCGTGGCCTTCCGCGTCCGTTTGTTCCAGGTACACGGCCGCGGGATACCGCCGCCGCATCTGGTCGCGCCCCTTGCGCCCCACGGCTTCGATGTCGATCTCTTTATCCCGATTGCCGTTGATGAACTGGTAAGCCATCTTCAGGATGTTCGCGTTGAAAGCGCCCGCAAACCCCTTGTCGCCGCTGATAATCACCAGCAGCACGCGCTTCTCCGGCCGCGTCACAAACAACGGATGGCGCAGGTTGCCCGTCTCCGGATCGAAGATCTCGATGCGGCGCGTCAGCGATTCCAGAACACTGGTGATCATCCGGGCATAGGGCCGTGCCGATATCGCTCGCTCCTGCGCGCGCCGCAGCTTGGCCGCGGCCACCATCTTCATGGCCTTGGTGATCTGGCGCGTGTTCTTCACACTCCGAATGCGCCGCCGTAGATCGAGAACGTTTGCCATACTTAAGCTTCCAGCTCCTAGCTCTTAGCTCCTAGCTTCTTCAATCTGGCTTCCAGCTTTGGCTCGAAGCTAAAAGCTGGCAGCTAGAAGCTGCCTTTACGCCGTTACCGCCTCGGCCTTTTCCGTTACAAAGCCTTCCTTGTATTCCTTGAGCGCCGCATGCAGCCGGTTGCGCAGATCGTCGTCAAGCGACTTCTTCTTGGTCAGGTCGTCCATCAGATCCGACTGCGCCGCCTCAAAATACTTGTAGAGCCCGTTCTCAAAATTGCGAATGCTTTCGACCGGCAGATCGTCCAGATACCCCTGTGTGCCCGAAAACAGTATCACTACCTGCTGCTGCCAGGTCAGTGGATGGAACTGCGGCTGCTTCAACAATTCGGTGAGGCGCTGTCCACGGTTGAGCTGCTTCTGTGTCAGCGGATCGAGGTCCGAGCCGAACTGCGCAAACGCTGCCAGTTCGCGGTACTGCGCAAGGTCCAGTTTGAGCGTCGAGCCCACCTGCTTGACCGCCTTGATGGCTGCCGAGAAGCCCACGCGCGAAACCGAAAGGCCCACGTTCACGGCCGGGCGCACGCCGGAGTTGAAGAGGTCGGTTTCCAAAAAGATCTGCCCGTCCGTAATCGAAATGACGTTCGTGGGAATGTACGCCGAGACGTCGCCGGCCTGCGTTTCGATGACTGGCAATGCGGTGAGTGAACCGCCGCCACGTTCCTTGCTCATCTTCGCCGAACGCTCCAGCAGCCGCGAGTGGAGATAAAAGACATCGCCCGGGTATGCTTCGCGGCCCGGCGGGCGGCGGAGCAGCAGCGAAATTTCGCGGTATGCCATCGCATGCTTTGAAAGATCGTCATACATCACCAGCGCATGCCGGCCGTTATCCCGGAAAAACTCACCCATCGCGGTCGCGGCATAAGGCGCAAGGTAGAGCATCGGCGCCGGCTCTGACGCAGAAGCAGCCACCACGATGGTGTGCCCCATGGCGCCGGCTTCAGTGAGGGTCTGAACAACCTGCGCGATGGAAGACCGCTTCTGCCCGATGGCGCAGTAGATGCAGATCAGGTCGTTCTTGGCGTTGTTAATGATGGTGTCGAGCAGGACGGCGGTCTTGCCGGTCTGGCGGTCGCCGATGATCAACTCGCGCTGGCCACGGCCGATCGGAATCATGGCGTCGATGGCCTTGAGTCCAGTGGCCATGGGCTCGCGCACGCCCTGACGATCGATGATGCCGGGCGCCAGGCGTTCGACGGGAAGTGTTTCGGTGGTAGCAATGGGTCCCTTGTCGTCGATGGGCACACCCAGTGCATTCACTACGCGGCCAATCATGGCGTCGCCCACCGGCACGCTCAGAATCTTGCCGGTGCGCTTTACCTCTTGGCCTTCGCGGAGCTCGGTGTAGTCGCCCAGCACCACGGAGCCCACTTGGTCTTCTTCCAGGCTCAGGGCAAGCCCCGCGATGCCGTGCGGGAAGCTGAGCAACTCGCCGGCCATCACCTTGTCGAGCCCGTGGAGACGGGCAATGCCGTCGCCGAGGGACGTGATCGTTCCGACTTCGTCGACCTGGACCTTCGCGTCATAATTCGCGATCTGCTCGCGAAGGAGTTGCGTAATCTCGTCTGCCTTGATCTGAGCCATTTCCGTTCCTTCAGTGGACAGTGATCAGTGGTCAGTGATCGGTTTTCCGCGCATTGCACGTGCCGCCGATTCGTGACCGCCTATATCCCGCCTCCGTTTAAATCTCTCAAAAACTCAAAACCGTGAATCGAATCTTTTGCCGCCAATTTGGCTGCAACGGTCCCTGTTCACTGACTACTGATCTCTGACCACTGCCGGCGTCACCCGGCCGTCAAAGCTTCCTTTAACCGCTCCAGCCGCCCGCGCACCGAACCGTCGTACACCGTCGAACCGATGCGCACCACCGTGCCGCCCAAAATCGACTCATCCAGTTTGAAGCTGGCTTCGATCTTCGATCCGGCCAGCTTGCCCACCCCGTCTACCAGCGTCGTTCGTTCCTCTGCGCTCAGCTCGCGCGCTGTCACAATCTCTGCCTGCCGAATCCCCAGCCGCTCCTGCAACTTCGCGCGATAAGCCGCGGCCACTTCGTGCACCTCGGCGATGCGATCGTTGTTGATGAGCACGGCCATCAGGTTGCGTAATTCCCTCTGCAGCCCCATGCTGACATTCAACTTATCGAGAATCTCCACCTTCAGCGCGGCGGGAACGGCTGGATTTGAAAAGAACGCGCGCAACTCGGGGCTTCCCTCCAACGTCGCGAGAAAGTCGCTGAGTTGCCGGTCAATTGCGGCAGCGTCCAGCTTGGCGGCGATCACCACGTCAAGAAACGCGCTGGCGTAACGGGCTGCGAATGCAGCTGCCATCTAGTTCTTCCCTCCGTTGCCCGCGCTGGTCGAGGCCTCGCGCATAAACTCCGCGATCAAAGCACGATCGGTTTCCGGCGTAAGCTCCATTTGCCTGACGGCCCGCTCAATCGCCAGTTCGGCGGCAAAATTCTGCAGTCCCCGCCGCGCCTGTGCGGCGGCCAGGGTAATCTCCTGCTCCGCGGAGGCGACGATGCGTTTGCTCTCCTCTTCGATTGCGGCCTTGATGCGTACTTCGTCCTGCTTGCTTTCTTCTTCCACATGGGCCCGGATATCGGCAATCTCGTCGCCCAGTTTGGAGAGCTTTGCCTCCACCGCGCTGAGCCGCGTGTTCGCGTCTTGGGTCATCTTGCGCGCCGACTCGATATTGTGGCTCAGAGTCTCGGAGCGCTTGCGAAGAACCTTGGGCAGAACCTTTACCAGCGGAATGCCAATCGCGAGCACGAGGATGGCGAAGTTGATGAACTCGAAGAAGCGCGCCGTAGTCTCGACGCTCAAATTGAACTTTTTCGCAATCGATTGAACGATCGGAGCGTGCCGGTAGACGTTGTCATCTTCGGCTTCCGTCTCTTTGTCCCCGGCCTTGGACACAGCGGCGAGCGGAGGCGCATTGGCGCCGGGCGCCGACGTTGCTGCGGGAGCGGATTCCTGTCCCAGTAGGCGCACAGGCACAGCCAACATCCCGGCGGCCATCACAAGAAATAAAAAGCAAAGAATCCAGTGGCAAAAACGCGAATGCACAATCGAATGTTTCAACGCGAACCCCCGGCAGCCGCCGGCAGGACCGCCCGGACTACCTGACTGGCCAGCTCCGCAATCGAAACTTCAATCGCCTTGCGTGCGCGATCGGCCTCGATCTCCAGTTCGGTTCTGGCCTGGCTCACCTTTGAACCTGCAGCCTTGCGCGCAATTTCCAAAGCGGTGTCGCGTTCCGCATTCCACTGCTTGATGCGCTGCTCGCGAGCCCTGAAAATCTCCGCACGTGCCTGCCGCAGCTTCTCGCCGTACTCGGCCGCCCTCGCTTCGGCTTCCGCGATCGCCCGGTTGGCGTCTTCCACTGCGCCGTCGGTGCGTGCGCGGCGCTCCTTCAGCGTGGCGGTCAGCGGCTTTTGCACCAGAAACTGGTACGCCACCACCAATACCAGGAACAGCAGGGCTGTGGGTATCGAACCCACCAGGTACGCGCCAACTTGTTGAACGATTTCTTGCATTCTGGTACCGGATCTTCAGATGGTTGGTGTTATTTCGTGCGTGGGTAGAACACCTTTTTGTATCAGGGGTGAACCCGCAAGTCAACGCGATTGAGGCGGATTCCGCAGGGTCCTGTGACTGCTGTCACGAAGAGGAAATTTTGTTCAAAAAAGTGCTTGCTTTCCCCTACAACGAGCCTAAACTAAAGATACCACCTAGACCCGGTTCAGGGTCCAGCGGACGGCCTGTTGCGGGAAGTCATTCCACTCCCGAAACAGGCTGCCCGCCTCTTATTTTTTCGGGCCGTTTTTTCCTTTTACCGTGCTCTGCCGGCCGCCCCGCCTTCTGCTTTGATCCGTTTCACTACGTGAATATCCAGCAGCCCCTGTATCCCGTGGGACAAACACCCGTCTATCTCCCTGAACGTCATTCCTGGCCCGAAAACCGGCTGGGAGAATTTGAGGAGCCTCACGGCGGCTGAATCTGCGCCGGCACGCTCCTCCAATGATCTCGGAGGAACATCAATCCATGGCAAACAGACTTTTCAACCTCGCACTTTCCGGCGCATTGCTGCTTGGTGCCACTGGGGCCGCGCTCGCCCAGGACAACGCTCCCCCACCCCCTGACCAGCAACAAGGCCCCGGCATGGCCGGCCGCGGTCCCATGCGCATGGATCCCGATCAACAGCTGCAGCGCATGACAAAGCAGCTGGACCTCAGCGCCGATCAGCAAAGCCAGATCAAACCCCTGCTGGTCGAACGCCAGCAGAAGATGGAGGCGCTCTTCCAGGACCAGTCGCTCGCGCCCGAAGATCGCCGCGCAAAAATGCAGTCGATCCGCCAGGGATCACAAAGCAAGATCGAAGCGGTTCTCAACGATCAGCAGAAGCAGAAGTTCGAAGCCATGCAGGAACGCAGAGGCCGCCGCGGGGGCGAAAATGGCCCACCGCCGCCTCCCGATGGTGCGCAACCCCCGCAGTAGCATCAATTTGAGAGCAGTCCGCCTCCTGAACGCCGACTGCTCTTGAGAGGCGCATCCCCGGCCGCCGAGGAACAGTCTGCAGTGTTCCTTGGCAGCCGGTATGCCGCTGTTTCTCTGTTAGGTTTGCCCGCCGGTGTTGTTCCCTGGCCCGCCACTTTCCCCCAACTCCGGCCGCAGCCGCGACTGCTCCCTCGATGGCTGAGTTCTTTGTGCAGAATTAGCGATACCTCGCCGTTTCGCAATCTGGGCGCTCATCCTGCGTCAGGGACGGGTCGCCCCTTTGCTTGCCGGCAGCAATCCCTGCGCACGCAGCCACTTCTCCAGCAGGTCCGGCCATTGGTCGAGGGCCGGGTCGCCGCCGCCCAGTCCGGTCCCGTGGGGACCATTGGCAAAGATGTGCGCTTCGGCGGGAACACCCGCCTTCACAAGAGCCTCGTAAAACCGCAGCCCCTGCTCCACCGGAACCGTCTGGTCGTTGAAGGTGTGATACCAGAACGTCGGCGGTGTGTCTTTTGTGACGAAAAGGTCTGGCGAATAGGCGGCGCGAAGCGCCTCGCAGCGGTCCATCACATTGAAGAGCTTGCAATAGCTCAGGTGCGAAGTGTCTGAGGAGATCGCCCCGATCCATGGATAGCCCAGCACCAGATAATCCGGCCGGCTCGAGGCTCTTTCAATGGGGTCATTCGCATCGGGATTGCCGGGAACAAACTGGGTACCGGAGAGCGCCGCAAGGTGGCCCCCGGCTGAGAAGCCGATCACAACAATCCGGTTGGGATCGATGTGATAATCCCCCGCTCGCCCCCGCACCGTCTGGACCGCGCGCCTTGCATCCAGCAGCGGAATCGGCAGCAGGTAGCCGTTGGAAGAGACCCGGTATTTCAGAATAAACGCGCGAAAGCCGCGCGCCGTGAACCAGTCCGCCACTTGCCGCCCCTCGAGGTTCGCGGCCAGTCCCACATAGGCGCCGCCCGGAAAAATCACCACGGCCGAGCCGTTTTCGCGGCCTGGATGCGGCTCAAGGATAGTGAGAGTCGGAATGTCTTCGCAGGCGTTGCCCTTGGCTTGCGGAGCTTCGCCGGGCCACAGACGAATCGTCTGAATACCGAGAAATGCATTGTCTTCGCCCGCTGTCGTGCACGCTTGCTTCTGCGCCTGAGCCGCCGAACACACCAGCAGACCCATCGCCACGATCGCAATGAACGGTTTCACCAATGACCTCCCACGGGTTCGCGAGGATTATACGACCAGGGGATAAAGAGTGGTCACGCGTCACGTCAGTGGTCAGGGGTCAGTGAACAGCGGTCAGTGTTAAGGGGAGGAATCTGCGACCCGGGTTGGTCTTGAGACTAGAGAAGGGAACCGGGGGGTCAGAAATCAAATCAGGAATCGTTCGACCATTGCGGCCCGACTATCGCAAACTCGACCCGTTTTCTGTTCCCTGATCACTCACTACTGTTCACTGACCACTGTTTACTGACTACTGTTTACTGACTACTGTTCACTGACCACTGCCCTTCACAGCCACACTACTGCATGCCCCGGACACGAGTCCTCGGCCCGCTCCGTCAGCGCCTCGGCCAGCTCCAATCCGTAGCGCGCAAAATAATAAGCCGCCCCGTGCACCCGCTCCTGCAGCACGCCGCCGGGATAGAGTGCCCGGCAGATCGCATCCGCATGGCGCTTGAGCGACTCTTCCCGCTGCAGCTGGAAATCTGCCGCCAGCCTGCGCAGCCGGTTCATCTGGTAGCGCATCTTGCTTGCCGCCGTCTCGGCAGAACGCCCCAGCCCTGCATCCAGCTTGTGCATCCATTCGAGCAGCGGTCCAAGCTCCGCATCCAGCGCCATGCCGGCCGCAGCCAGTTTGCGCTTGCCCTCTACCGGCATCGCCCGCGCCGCAAGCAACTGCGCAAGTTCGCCGGGATCGGCAGCCAGAGGTCGTTCCTGCCCAGGTGAAAAAGAGCCGTTGCTCCCGGCGAAGAGCCGCTCCACCGACAACTCGTGCTTGCGCAGCAACTCACCAATCGCCGGTTCCACCAGAGTTGCAGAGAAGCGCGACTGCACCGGAGTGATTCGCCCCAGGATGCGCTCGAACAGCACTGCCGACTGCGCAAAATAGGCAATCTCCGCCGGGCCGCCAATGGTGAGAGACGTCGACAGCAGGAAATCCTGGAACACCGGCCGCAGAAGCGCTGAAGGCGAGATGCGCTCCGGCTCCGCATCCAGAATGCCGAGCAAATCAGCTGTTGAATATTTGTCGCGCCCAGCCTGCCACAAGCCGTTCGACTCTGCGCTACTCGGCGCCATCCGCTTCAGCGCCAGTCGCGCTCCCGTTGTCTCATCAATCAGAAACAGCAAACTCGACTGCGGCGCAACCGCAACCTGCGCGTGATATCCCGCATCCTCCAGCGCCTTGTTGCGTTCCACCAGGGCCGCATGCAAATCGTCCGCGCCTTCCAATGCCGCGCGCAGCACCGGCGCACCCATGCGATGAAATGCACGACCACCCGCATCGAGCACGAGCAATCCCTGTGCCGCAAAAATCTTCGCGTAAAACTCCGCAAAGGCCTGCGCAAATGTGCGTCCTGGTTTATACGCTGTCGCCAGTGCCTCCATCGCGTCCGAGTAGCCGAGCAGCTCCCACGCCTCTTCAATCAGCGGAGTGATCGTCTCATCCAGCTCTACGCCGCCCACCGGCCGCGGCGTCGCGGGTGCTTCAGCATAGACCAGCTTGCGCAGCTCTTTGCGCGACGGGAACGTCACATGATTAATCTCTGCAAAATCGTGATCTTCACTCGCAATCCAGAAAACTGCCGCATGCGCATGTCCCGCTTTCGTCGCATGCCGCGCCCGCGCCAGCGCCGTGGCCGCCTTGAACGGCGTAAAAAGCGGCCCGCCAAACAAGCCCACTTGCTGGCCCGTCACCACTATGCCCGCGCCCGACTGCAGCGCATCCAGCACCGGCCTCGCTGTCGCTGAGGGATTCTGCGCAGCCAGCAGTTCCACCATCTCCACCCAATGCGCCGGAACCGGCCGTTTATCCGCAACGGCGGACCACCCGCTATCCACGATAGCCGTTCCATAGAATGGCCGCACCGCAGGTGCCCCGGCGCAGTAGTCCAGAAAGAGCCGGTGCAGTCCCGGCGCCACGGTGATCGGATAACAGTCTGCAGTCGACAAGACGTTCTCTTTCGGTTGCTGTGCCTCAGAGGAACCCGGCAAAGCGGGTTCTGTTGGAAATGGGCTGTGATAAGGATGCCATGCCGGGCCGAATCGATGCACAAGCTGATACTGTGGCGCAAACCGCGGTGCGTATACTTTCTCTGACTACGAGTTTCAAGGAGAGAAGATGCCCAAAAAGGACAAGGCGGCCCGGCCTGCCCTAACAAAAAAATCCAGAACCAAGGTAAAAAGCGCCAAGCGCAAATTAAAGGGGCCAAAGATCGCGGCGCAGCCCGACGCAACAGCACAACTGCTCAGTTCCAAGGTCGTCTATGAGGGTTCGCTGTTTCGCGTGCGCCACGATAAGCTCATCGAGCCCGGAGGCAAGCACAGCGAGCGCGATGTCATTCGCCACAACGGCAGCGTCGTCATTCTTGCCCTCGACAGTTCCAGAAGCAAAAAGGATCCGTGGATCGTCATTGAACGCCAGTATCGCCATGCGGCCAACCAATATTTGTGGGAAGTGCCCGCGGGCAAGCTCGAAGAGGGCGAAGATGCATTGGCGGGCGCTCAGCGCGAATTGGAAGAAGAAACCGGCTATCGCGCAAAAAAGTGGAGGCCTCTGGTCGAGTACTACGCCAGCCCCGGTTTCCTGGGCGAGTCGATGAAGGTCTTCGTTGCGGAGGGATTGATTCCAGGAGAAGCGCACCCTGAAGAGGACGAGCAGATTGAATTTCGCCTCGTCAAGCTGTCTGATGCGCTCAGGATGATTGACAAAGGTGCGATCAAGGATGGAAAGACACTCACCAGCGTCCTGCTCTATGCGCGGCAACTTGCAAAGAAAAAGAAAAAAGAAAAATGAAGAGTCAAAAACTCCTTCGCGCAATTCGAATCAACATCTTCCAGACAAATCGTGGGTCGTTCAATTGCATTTGTCCCACTTTATGAATACTTCGTCTGGAATCTCAATCAACCTTTCGCCGGTTTTCTTCGTCATAGCTTTATGAGGCGGGCGTCCCCCAGTTTCAGCCGCCCTCTTCATTAATCAACCAGCAAGAAAGGCACAACCCTGTGGCTCAGTACAAAGGCAAGGTTAAGTGGTTCAACAACGCCAAGGGCTACGGATTCATCGGTCGCGACGACGGCCCCGATGTGTTCGTGCACTACTCGGCAATCCAGTTGGACGGCTACAAGACACTGAAAGAGGGCGATGAGGTTGAGTTCGACATCGTCCAAGGCCAGAAAGGCCCGCAAGCGGATGCAGTTCTCCGTCTTCGCGACGCCGCCGCCCATACCGCAGCTTAGTAGCGCGTACCTCGGGCGTAACAACCAAACCACTCCTCCAGTGGCTGTGGGAAAGTTACGCTTGGATGTTGACCCCGCATCACATCCGTGAAATTCCCCAGGGAAGCTGAAAAGCTTCCCATACCCTCCTCCATGCGCGTATTCCTCTGTCGCTTAACTCGCTATTTTGACGGAGAATCGTTCCATGGACAATCCCACCATGGCTCGCCTGCTGGCCGAGACCGCCGACCTGATGGAAATCGACGGGGCTGACAGCTTTCGCATTCGCAGCTACCGCCGCGCCGCTGAAGCAGCCGAACAGACCACCGTGGACCTGGCTGCCGTCGCCTCTGACACCGCGCGCCTGCTCGAGATTCCCGGCATCGGCAAAAGCATGGCCGCGAACCTGCAAGCCATCGCCGCCACCGGCTCACTCCCTCTGCGCGATGACCTGCTCGCCAAATATGGCATCGGTCTACTCCAGTTGCTCAAGCTGCCCGGCATGGGTCCCAAGACCGTGGCTCTGCTGTGGGACGCATCCAAAATCGCCAACATCGACGAACTTTCCCTCGCCATTGAGGAAGGCCGCCTCGCCGGCCTGCCACGCATGGGCGAAAAGCAAATTCAAAAAATCCGCAAGGGCATCGAGGACTATCGCCGCAGCGCCGGCCGCTTTCGCATCGACGAAGCTGAAGACGCGGCACAGCGCGTCTCCGCTTACCTGCTGGCATTCGACGGCATTGAACGCGTGACCCCCGCCGGCTCTCTGCGCCGGGGTCGCGAAACCGCCGGCGACCTTGACCTGCTCGCTACCGGCCCCGCCTGCGCGCCTGAATGCGCAGACGCCGCCGTCGAATACGTCGCTGCCTACCCCGGCATTCACAGCATGATCGCCAAAGGCGAAAACAAGGTGAGCTTCTACCTCGGCAATAGCCTGCAGGTGGACGTCCGCCTGCTGCCTTCAACCTGCTACGGCGCAGCGTTGCAATACTTTACCGGATCCAAGGCGCACAACGTCTCGCTGCGCCAACGCGCGTTGAAAATGGGCTACACCCTCAGCGAATGGGCACTGACGCGCCTCGACGACAACGCGACTGTGGCCGCAGCCACCGAAGAAGAAATTTACACCGCGCTCGGCATGGACTGGATGCCGCCCGAAATGCGCGAAAATCTCGGCGAAATCGAGGCCGCCGCGCGCCACCAGCTTCCCCGTCTCATCGAGGCGGCTGATATTAAAGGCGACGTGCACATGCACACCACCGCCACCGACGGTCGCAACTCCATTCGCGAAATGGCCGAGGCCGCACTCGCCAAGGGCTATCAGTACGTCGCCATCACCGATCACTCCAAAAACCTGGCCATGACCAACGGCCTCGATGAGAAGCGTGCGCTCGAGCACATTCGCCGCATCCGCGAAGTAGACGAGCAGATGGAAGGCCGCATCCGCGTCTTCACCGGCATTGAGGTCGACATCCTCGCCGATGGCGCGCTCGATCTCGACGACGAAGTCCTCGCGCAAATGGACGTGGTCATCGCCAGCGTCCACTCGCGCTTTGACCAGAGCCGCGAAGAGATGACCGCTCGCATGCTCCGCGCCATCGAGAACCCCTGCACGCGCATTCTCGGCCATCCCACCGGCCGCCTGCTGCTGCGACGCGAGGCCTATGCTCTCGACATCGGTGCGGTCCTGCGCCGCGCCGCCGAGCTCGGCGTCGCCGTCGAGCACAACGCCTCTCCCGAGCGGCTCGACCTCAGTGACCGCGAGCTCCGCCTCGCCAAAGAGCAGGGCTGCCGCATCGTCATCAACACCGACGCCCACAACCTCCGCGACCTCGACAAGATGACCTACGGCCTGAGCCAGTTGCGCCGCGCCTGGCTCGGACCCGATGACGTGCTCAACACCAAGGGCCCCGTCGACTTTCTAGCCGCTCTCAGGCCAAGGCCCTGATTCTGCAGTTGAAACTGTCGCGCCTCGAGTGCAAAGGCCACGATGTTCACAACCGACCTCACGAATTCATGGCTTGCTGAGCTCCGGTAGAGCTAATATAAGTTCGCTATGAGTCTGCTTCATCAGGAAAGCCAGCAGGATCTCGACGACGCTGCCCGCGGCGAATCGCTGACCCGGGGCACGAGCCATTTGGTCTGGGCTGCCGTTACCGCCACTGTCGTGGTCAGCGTGGCCATTGCCATCTATGTCATCGCAGGCCAAAAGCCGCCTGTCGCGACCGTGCAAGTGGCTGAGATTTGGGCTCATCCCATGCACGCCGTCACGCCCGGCTTCGACGCCGGCGGCGCTGCGGTACCGGTGGATGCCTACGACCAGGTGCTGGTCTTCACGCGTGTCAGGTTGCACAATCAGACCCAGCATCCCCTGGTCCTGCACCAGATCATGACCAACGCCACCATGCCCGACGGTGTCCACTCCAGCTACGCTGCCGAGCAGTCCCAGTATGATCGCGTCTTCCTGGCTTATCCCGACCTAGCCCCGTGGCACAGCAGCGGATTGTCCCCGGAAGCGGTTCTCGAGGCCGGCCAGACGATCGAAGGCACCTTCGTTTCAGCCTTTCGTCTGGACAAGCAGCAATGGGAAACGCGCAAAAACCTCGACTACACCTTCAGCTTCCGTTACCAGCCCAACGTCACTACGACACCCCAGACCGCGGTCACTGAGCGGTGACCGGCGTCGGCGCACCCTTGGGCGTGGAGAGATACCCCGACACCTGATTCTTTGAGTTGATATTGTTCACCACGATCTCGTAGAGCGCGGGCTCCTTGCCGCTGTAGAACTGCATCGGCTCGTCCACGTTCCTGTCTTTCTTCTCGTAACGCCTGTCGTCGGCGTACACGTCGATGGTGAACCGGCTCTTCTTGAGATCGGCCTTCTTCAGTTCCAGGCTCACCGTCCCAACCGGTTTTTTATCGCCCTTGCTCAGGGTGAACTCGTAGTAATTGCGATCGCCCTTGTGCTTCAACAACTCCAGTTCGCCGGCGTTGCGCGCAATCAGGCTGGTGTGATCGCTCAAATCACCCTTCATCGAAGTCAACTGGCTGATCGCGCCCGCCAAGTCCGTCTGCGTCTTCCCCAGATCCGTCTTCACACCGCCCACATCGGTCTTCACGTCAGTTACCGCACTGGATACAGCGGTCACTTGCTGCGCGGTCTGCTTCTGCGCGGTCTCAAGGCGTCTGCTGTCAGCCTGTTCGCGCAGGATGATCTGTTCCGCGCGTGTGTCCATCTGCTTCTGCGTCAGGCCCAGCGACTTGCCCAGTTCATCCGTCGCCACCGTCAGCCGCGCATTGGTCTCCCGCAGCTCAGCTGCCATCTTCAAATTCTGTTGCGTCGCGTCGTTCAGTGCAGCTTCCTGATGCGAAATGCGGCCGCTCAGCGTATAGGTCCAGATCAGACCCCCAATAGCGCCTAAAAACGTGATCGCGATCACCGCCAACAGCGCACCGGAATAAGTTCGTGGGGCTTCTTCAAGTTCACTCATATATGCCTTCCTTCTGCTTCGCGGCTTGTGCGCGGTTCATTCCACAAGGGTTGGCGCAACTACACCGCTTTGGAGTTTTTCGCTCTTATCTCACGCTTCCCGGGCGAGACTTGAACCAGAGCAGCCAAAGTCGAAGTCGCGCACTAATCGGAGACTCTACAAAATATATAGAAATTCATCAATCTGTGCCGGAAAACCTTGCCCACCATGCGCCAGCGCAGTTAACGCCGCGCCATTTCAACCTCCTCGCCACCGCTCTGTCCGTGACAACCATCGAATCAAAGCGCTATAAAGAACTTTGCTGCATTTTTAGGCTCCGGCCGCGCTGCCGCTGCCTGCACTGGGGCAAAACTGTAAAAAAATCAAATGCAAGAGGGGAGTTCCGAAGGCTATGTCTACTGCTGTCTCTGGAAAAGGTCTGGAAGGAATTGTTGCAGCGAACTCCGGGATCTGCTGGATCGATGGAGAAGCGGGCGTGCTGGCCTATCGGGGCATCGATATTCACGAGCTCGCCGAGAAGTCGACCTTCGAAGAGTGCACCTATCTCCTCTGGAACGGCCACCTGCCCAACCAGTTCGACCTGCGTGAGTTCCAGTCGCAACTTGCCCTGGCCCGCGCCCTCGATCAGCGCATCGTCGATATGCTTCGCAGTTTTCCCTCGACCGCTACACCGATGGAAGTGCTGCGCACTGCGGTCTCCGCACTCAGCTTCTACGACGCCGACGAGAAGGACAACTCCCACGACGCCAACGTGCGCAAGGCCTACAATCTCACCGCGCAGTTGCCCATGATCGTCGCCATCTACGACCGCCTCCGCAAAGGCCTCGAAGTGGTTCCCCCCGACCGCTCCCTCACTCACGCCGCCAATTTTCTCTGGATGCTCAACGGCGTCAAGCCTTCCGAAACCGCCACTCGCACCCTCGATATCGCCCTCATCCTTCACGCCGACCACGAGCTCAACGCCTCCACCTTCGCCGCCCGCGTCATCGCCGCTACACTGGCCGACATCCACTCCGCTGTTACCGGCGCCATCGGCGCGCTCAAAGGCCCGCTGCACGGCGGCGCCAACGAGGGCGTGATGCGCCTGCTCTATGCCATCGACAAGGCCGGCGCCGACCCCGTCGAGTACGTCAAAGGCATGCTCGCCGCCAAGCAGAAAATCTCCGGCTTCGGCCACCGCGTCTACAAGACTGAAGATCCCCGCGCCACCCACTTGCGCCGCATGAGCGAACAGCTCGGCAAAGATGCCGGCCAGCCCAAATGGTTCGAGATGTCCCGCGCCATCGAGCTCTATATCAAGGCCGACAAAAAGCTCAACGCCAACGTGGATTTCTACTCCGCCTCCACCTACGCCACGCTGGGCATCGACATCGACCTCTATACGCCCATCTTCGCCATCAGCCGCATCGCCGGATGGGCCGCCCACGTCATCGAACAGCTCGACGACAATCGCCTCATCCGTCCGCGCGCTGAATACATCGGCCCCGAGTATCCTTCGCACTGGATCCCTGTCGCCGATCGCGCCTAGACCAGCATCGTCCAATACCGCCGCGCCCGCCGTTGGCTTCTGCCCTGGACGCCGCCGTTCCCTGACTTCAGATTTCTTTGCGCCTCACGCCTGTCCTCCGTGCATCCAATCCGCGAGGCAGGTGGAGAATGGCAACAACGGACATGGCAACAACTGAAGTGAAAGTGGAGCGGTTCACTCTTGTATCCCCCAAACCGTTCTCGGAGATCGTGGCGGCCATCGACGCCGCCCTCGGGCATCCCGATATGCGCGAGTTAGGAAAGAGCATGGCCGCGGCGAAGTCCTGGCATG